>Ga0206959_10035_pt1 | contig 40141 bp, 33 predicted proteins | sample Alteio_BWOrgHeat_31_FD_152971 | JGI IMG/M metagenome (GOLD analysis project Ga0206959, IMG submission 152971) | Enriched cells from forest soil in Barre Woods Harvard Forest LTER site, Petersham, Massachusetts, United States -... | ecosystem: Environmental > Terrestrial > Soil > Temperate forest >...
GTATCGCCTCTACCGGGAAGAGGGTTTAACGCTGCGACACGCTCCGCGAAAGCGGCGTCGAGCGGCACAGCATCGGCGTGAACGTTTCCGTCCAACCGAACCCAACCAAGCCTGGAGTCTTGATTTCGTGGCGGATCAATTATCGGATGGCCGGCGGTTCCGCGCCCTGACAGTTCTGGACGTATTTACCCGCGAAAGCTTGGCCATCGAGGTCGGTCAACGGTTGAAGGGCGAGGATGTCGTGGGCGCTCTCAACCAGATCCGGACGAAGCGAGGTGGACCCAAGGTGTTGTTCTGCGACAATGGGACGGAATTTACCAGCCAGATTATGGATCTCTGGGCATATCACAACCAGGTACGAATCGACTTCTCACGGCCGGGGAAGCCGACCGACAACGCATACGTGGAGTCGTTCAACGGCACACTGCGCGCGGAGTGTTTGGACGTGCACTGGTTCGCGACGCTGACAGAGGCTAAGCAACTCATCGAAGCCTGGAGGCAAGAATACAATGAGAGTCGTCCTCACAGGTCTCTCGGAGAAAGGACACCATACGAGTTCGCTAGACAGGTCGCGGCTAGCCGCGACCTGTCTAGCCTAACAACTGCTGGAAACTAACTCTGGAGTTGTAATAGAAAAAGGGGACCGATCAGACGGGCTAAATTACTACAACACCGCGTGCGGAATTTGGGGGCAGGTCACCGCGCAGCTTACCCAAGGCGCTGCCGAAGGTCCAGCTCTGGTAGCCGTTCTCACTGGCGTGCCGGATACCCTCGCGGCCATCCGTGCCCACTCGCTCAAGGAACTTCCGGCAAGCTGCACGCATCGCTCGAAGGCTCGCCGCCAGCTCTGAGCCACCCTCCAGCTTGCCCAGCTCATCGGTGAGGCAGTGGCGGATTTCCGATCACCGACCGGACGCAGTGCTCCGGCATCTCCATCTGGCAAGGGTCGTACAGCACCCGGCGGTCCTCCAGGAACGCGATCACCCGACGAGCTCCGGCGATCTCCAGCTCAGCAGGCTGCCACGATGCTCCACCGAACGGCTCGAGATACCCGTCAAGCGATTTGCGATCTCCGAGAACTTCATCAGCTTTCCCTTCGGGCCGATTTAGTCAGCACGGAAGCAGACGCCCCTCGCTGGGCTTAGGGCTTCGGCGCTTGTACAGGCTGAAGCTCGGCCACGTCCATGTAGATCGGCGTTATTTGGCCCACCGTGTCCGCCCGATGCAAAATACCCGTGGCTAGCACACGGCGGCCCTTCATCGCCTTAGCCTTGAGCTCCAGCCCGTTGTTGGCTGGCAAGGTCGGGAAGAACAACTTGAGCTGCTTCGTCGCTTTACAGTCTTCGGCTGCCCATCCCGGCTTTTCAGGCTTACAGATGGTGTTCACAGGATTCGGCAGATCAAGAACCCAGTAGGTGATCGGAGTGTCCACCTTCTTGGTCTCACCGTATCCCGGAGGGCCATAGCCGTGAACTTCACGAAGTTCACCAGCCAAGGCGACCTGTTGGTTTTCCGGCTCAAGAACAGTCTGGCCACCGGCTGGCAGCAGCGAGCCGAGCATGATGGTCAGCACAAGAGTCGATTTGCAGATTGCAGTCATTTGATCTCCAAGAACCCGGCCCACGCGCTATTGTGGCGGCGCGGTGTACCTTGCCGTATTGCCAGCGGCGTTGTAACCCTCAGCAACAGCGATGTTGTAGTGGAACGTCATCAATTGTGCGGGCGTCAGAGCGGATATTTTCGTGGTGACCGGAACTCCGACAGCAGTGGCAAGAGTGTTCGCATATCTCACCGGATCATTTCCGTCGCTTCCAGGTGCGAAGGACTTCATGGTGTCGGCGATGCTAGAGTCCGCGTATTTACCGGTCAGGGTTGCGCCAAGGGCGTTAACTCCGGCATCCAGTGACGGGTAGATCGCGAAGTCGCCGTCACGACCAATCGAACCGTGGCCAGACCTCAAATCCCCTGGATTATTGTCGCGGAATGGATGATCTCCCGTGAGCACAACCTTGCTTCCATCGGGATATGTGTATGTGACGGAACTCCCTTTAGCACTCGCCGTTATGGTGTTCTGTTGTTGGGCCGACGCGTAGTATTTGGCAACCGCCTCACCCATGTTCCCACCAGTCAGCCATGCCCACAATGCTTGACCTGCTGCAGAATGGTAGGCGTCCCCTCCAGCAAGCTCATGGCCATCTAAATCCACACCAGACAACGGATTGTTCAGTACATAGCTGTAAAGATTCAGAGACTGTGGGTTGTCGAGCTTCGCATACGGTACAGGCTCTTCTTTCGCGCTCCAGTCAGGGCTCATGAAGCGTCCCATTGCACTTCCGTAATACCTGGCCCCGAAGTAGTCATTGCCTGATTCGGAATCCCGTTCTTTGCCGGTGAAAAGCGATCGCGAAGGAGGCACGTTGATGCACATGTGATGCGAAGAGCATCACATCCCACGTCTCAATCGCCTTGCTGGTACCACACAAATGATTTTCCGTTCCAGTAAATCAATCCACTGGCGCTCTCGCGTTTGCCTGCCAATATCGCGTCCCCTATAAGGCGTGGAGGAGGTTCAGATTCCACCCCTCGCTCGACCCGTCGCTTTCCATAGACTTGCCAAGTATTCAAGAAATCCAGATTTGAGACAGCCGAACCCGATACTTTGAATGGCGTACCAGCCCCCAATACAACGAACTTGTGGAGACTACTCAACCAGATTGCAATGCCTGAAGTATTGTTGGCCTTCGACTTTATCCGAACGGCATAGTCAATCTTCCCATCGTTGTCGAAGTCACCGCGTAAGTAAAAGGGGTTCAATGATCCATCAAGTGTGTATGACTGGGCGAACTGCCCAAGCTCGACGGCCTCAACAATCTCATTGGGCACGTTTTCGACTTCCACTTCCTGAGCCCAACTCCGAGAGCTACAAAATACGAACAAGAGAGCTGCGACTAGAAACACCTTTCGCTTCATCAATTGCATGGTCCAATCTCACACCGAGCGGTGTGCGGGTCTTTTCCAAAATGAATGTTGTTCATGTCCCCGGGAGCATAGTTCACCCCATAACCGGCGCTATTGTCGCTGTAATTTTGGTTGAAGCCGTTCTCCGTAAAGATCCTCACTAGATCAAGCATTCGCTCATCGTCAGCTAGCCAGACGCTGAGATTTCCCTTGTGAATAGGTTGACCGTCAGGTCCCATGTATGCCATGTCCACTGCTCTTCCCAAATTATGGGTTTTATGCGGCGGGAACATGGAACCATCGGACTTTCCAATATCGTTTAGTGAGAGCTTCGCATCACCTGGGTAATCCTGATGGTAGTCGAATGCGCCATTATATAGGTCGACAGCAGTTTGAGGGCTAGCGTATACGGCAGCAACGTCGGACTGAAATTGAAAGTATGCACCGTCTGTTGTGGCAATGTCAGCGACATTGACATAACCCTGTTTATTTGCAGCAAAGCTCTGTTTATCGTTCGGCCCGGACGGACCATAGGTGACGACGTTATTACCTTCTTGCTGTGCAATTTGATCGACACAGGTTTGGCCAATATTGCATGTCTTCATCCAATCCCATGTGCCTGACATGCTAAGTTCCCATATTTCTCCACTCGGATCGGTAATCGTCAGCGGATTGTTGAGTCCATAAGTATATCTATTCCATGTTTGCGGGTTTTCCCTAAGCGCACTTTCAAAGTTTGGATCAGGACTCATGAAGCGGCCCATCGAACTGGCGTAGTATCTTGCGCCGAAGTAGTCGTTTCCGGATTCTGAATCTCGTTCTTTGCCGGTGAAGTGAGGCAGATGATTGCGACACGCCCGTTGTGCCCGCGGCGATGATCATCGTAGTTGTACTTCTCCCCCTGTCATCCTTCTGGCGGAACGCAGTGAACTTAACCTCGCATCATAGGCACATTCCGGAGCTCCAAGGGCACCGATCCCACCCATCAAAGGAAGAGTATAGGTAATCTTGATAGGACCCACGTTGTCTATCTTCGCAACGATGTCATTGGCAGTACAGTCACGACATTCCAAAGCCAGTGTGTGGGCATCTCTCCATGAGACCCCCGCCGTTTTTCCGTACTTAAGGACTAGAGCATTGTTCTTCTGTCGAAGCGTGCTTTCGTTGGTCGGATGAACATTTACAGCCACGACCTCTGATGTCGTTGCCCCGCAATCTCGCATGACCGTCACGGCAACCCATTTCCCATCTGGGGACGTGCTGGTACTCCAGATTTCCTCTTTGCAGGGATTACATCCCAGTACGAAGCCCACAACGAAGAGCCAAGCAAACCCCACCATTGCTCTCGTTTTCATCAGTAGCACTTCCGTGTGTAAAAGTTATAGCCATTGATGATTTGGATCTGATCGTCGGGATCATCGCCATAGGGGGCGAGGCCCATCGCGGTCTTGGCAGCATCGGCGGTCGATGCGCCTTGCGCCTTCTGCCCAGCGTATCCAGCCGCTCTAAGCGCGACACTCATTGGAATTCCCTGTGCCGCCGCAGTGGCTCCGTAGTTGAAGTTGCCGAAATCTTCAAATGGGGACTTGTCTGTAAAAGGATGGCCAGCAGCGTTGGGAACGTCTCGCAGTTGCTTATTCTGCTTGTAATCCTGAGGCCCTTTGTTCCTTACATCGTTGTAGAAGTCGGCCATGCTCCCAGGCATTAGCCACTTCATGCTTTGGGCATGCTTGATATTGTTCTGCAACGCCCCAGGGTCAGACTGCGTTGGTACGGTAGAGCAGCCTGCGGAAACATAGGGAATCATGTCACCAGGATTTGGCTGCCATGTTTCGGCAGAAATAGATGAATCGCCAGTATCGCCGTTAACAGTTATGGTAGTTGCGGGACCGGGAACTTCTTCCCACGTCCCACCCTGACTCTCACAATCTCCTTGGCCCGCTCCGCCATTTTCCGGAGTATCGTCCCAATCGTTTCCGCTCCAATGACATGCCGCTTCCAGACCGGTTGGATCTGTATACCGTAGAGGGTTGTTCAGGGCGTAGGCGTAAAGATTGAGACTTTGCGGATTGGTTTGGTCAGCATTCGATAGGCCCGATGGGTCGGGCGTCATGAACCTCCCCATGTTGCTCGAGTAGTATCTAGCGCCGAAGTAGTCGTTGCCTGATTCGGAGTCCCGTTCTTTGCCGGTAAAGTGGAGGGGAGTGGAATCTTCTCCTGCGCAGTTCTGCTGGTCACCGAAGGGCAGGCTCTGGCAGTCCAGCTCCGGGATACCTTGAGCGTTGGTCTGCACTCGTCGCGTGCCCAGCGGATCGGCAAGGTGGAAGTGAAGGGCGGGCGTGGGTGCAGGGGGTGTGCCGGAGGGTGGTCCTGCCAAATCGTAGGTCGCTAGCAACTTGCCCTCACCATAAACATTGGTCCGCACCAGTTTGTTGTTCTGGTCGAGCGTCGTCAACTGCTCACCGCTCTGGCCGAGCACGTAGCTCTCGGTGAGGGTAAAGCCATTGCTCGACGCGTTGCAGGAGAGCGGTTGGCTGACCAGGTTGGCACTGGGTGTGATGGTTCCCTTAGCCACTCGCCGTCCTTCAGCATCGTAAACGTATCCATAAGCCACCATCCCGCCGACCCCATTATTAGTCTCCACCGCGCACAGCCGCCCTTCTCCGTCATAGGCATAATAGTTTGTGCCGTCGGAGACCACGTTCCCGGCAGCATCGTAGGAAAGACTCGGGACTTGATTGTTTGCGGAGTACGTTACGGCCAGTTGATTGCTAGGGCACGCCGCGCTCTGGAAACCATACTGCGTGCGGTTGCCAAATCCGTCGTAATTCATGCACAAGCTCATATTGGCATAAGCACTCGGCGCTCCGGTCCCAGGCACTGCCGAAGACAAGCGATTCAGGTTGTCATAGCTGAAGTTCCACGTTCCCATTATCGAGTCAGTATAGCTAAGCAAATTGCCATTTAACGCGTAACCAGAGGAAGGCACGCTATAGCTGTACACCGTGGCAGGCGTCAACGTCTGGGACTCGATGGTGATATCCAACACTGCATCGGTCGCTTGTGATGTGCTGTCTACCGCCTTTACTGTGAGGCTGACCGGACCCGCTACCGAGGTCGGTGTTCCGGTAATCGACCCGCTCGACGCTGACAGTGATAGACCGGCGGGTAATGAATTGCCAGTCAACGACCAGGTATAAGGAGGTGTTCCACCGGAGGCGCTTAATGTGGCACTGTAGGTCGTGCCGACGGTTCCGTTCGGCAGTGACGATGTGGTGATCTCAAGCTCGCTGTTGGGAGCAGAACTGGGACAGGTTCCGGCATACGCCCCAGGCGTCACCATAAACGGGAGTCCATTGCTGGTCTTGCCATTGGCGTTGACAATCACGAGACCGGATGTCGCTCCGGACGGAACTGTCAGAAACAGAATCGATTCACTCCAGTTCGTTACTGTGGCTGCAATTGAAGATCCGGCAACCCCATTTTTGTAGCTGGTAAACACTACTGTTCCCTCGGGGCCGAAATTCGTTCCGCTCAGTACCAGCGGCGTGCCAGTTGGTCCATAGGCTACAGCGCCTGGTCCATACGCGCCTCCAGCGATGTGGACGGTGCTTTGTACAGCGGGGTATGGAGACTCGATATTGCTGAGAGTAGGCGCCTGCGCTAGCAGATTCGGAGCACGCGTCAAATTCGGAGCAGGCGTCTGCGCTAACAGGCAAGGTCCAGCCAGCCCCAGCACCATAGCGCAAAATAATGCAAACCTTACCCTCATCGCTTCCTGCTTCCCCCTGCCTTCCGGAAACCACCCGGCCCCGTCTCCGCAACCTCACTAATAACCAACAACGCCTCTCAACGCCATCAGTCCTGACGCTCTAAACTCGCGTTACGTTATTGCAACGTGACCAAGACTTCGATCACTCCCGTTCCGGAGTCAAGTGAGCCCATCGCTTTGCCGATCACTGCGCCCAGCATCCGACTGCGGTCTGTACCCTTCATTGCATACCCCGGAGCTGAAGCCGTGACCAGAAGATCTCCCTTGTGGATGGGGCCGTTCTCAGCGCTGGCCTTCGCGGGAACGATGCCAACCATCGCCATTGGAACTTCATCCGGACCCTTCGCCGTTGCTTGCCGTCGCCCAATCACTCCCGGCTTAGTAGCATAAATTCCAGCCACCATCGTGGAGTATGGCTCGGCGGCCTTTTCAACATCCCCACCGGCGTCTGAGGCGATTACGAGAATATCGCCCGGCCCGTAGTGCTTCACGTCGCCACTCACATCGACCGACTCCGCGTAATCGCCGCCACAGAGAACACCCGTCCACGCTGTCGATTGAACCGTGCCATCCTGAAACGTCATCGTCGCATTGCTGCCAGAGGTCAGCTTCACGCTGCCGTCGACTTCCAGCTTGGCACCGGGATTCGTCGTCCCGATTCCAACGTTGCCAGAGGTTCGAATCATAAATATGCTAGTACCTAGGTCATTCTGGAAGTTAAAGGCACCGGTGGGATTTGCGCTGTAAGTATTCTCAAACACAACCCAACGTGAAGTTGAATCAAGGGGTGAGGGAACTACTTGGATAAAGCGATCCGAATAATCAAATTCGAGCATATTTCCGCCTACCTGGATGGCTCCAGGAGTTCCCGTGCCAGTGGCTGCTCCTGGAGTAAGAACAATATTTCCACCGTTCTGATTCCCCGAACCTGCACTTTGGGCGGTAATTTGAATATTCGAGCCATTCGTACTCGCTGAAGCCGTCCCGCCGGCAACAACAAGAGTTCCGGATGGGGTGCTCGTACCGATACCTACATTCCCATTTGATTCAGTAATGGCGGAGTTAACCACCGTCGAGCTGCCTGAGAACTTGGGTACTGTATTTGCTGTACCGCCTGACGTGGTTACCGTCGTTTGTGCCACGGCACCAGTGCCACAGACCAACAAGCAGAGGGCAACCGCTTTAACTCTGTTCAACATCACAAACATTCCCTTCGCTAAAAGCCATTTTTAGGTTATTCCTGCAGAGCAGTTACTGCAGAGCCGCCCACGGTGGAATCAGCAGGCCTTGTTATTAGGACCGTCACAACTTTATTGAATAACTGCATCGCAAATACAAGATATACCGCTTATGAGTTATTCCATCGCGATAATCTACCCCTCTACTCCCACACGCATCTCTATGACCGCACTACCCTTCTGCGGGTTCCGTACCGGTCTAATTGACTCAATTGCTCGGCATTTGCCCCGTTGCAGTGATGCCATTGACCCAAAGGCGATTGGTATAACTCTGCGTAACCGAGAGGTTGGATCCCAGAGTCCAGCTTGTTGGACCAGAAGGGCTATAACTCCCGAGCGTGTATAGGTTCGTAGGATAAGTCGACCAATTGCTCGTCACGCTGTTCATATGCGCTGCGGAATCAAAGCCGGTCGTCAGTTGGAGCCCCGACGAGACCGTGGGACAATTAGAGGTGCCGGAAGTCACCGAGAGATTCTGCGAAGAGCCAACGCTGTTAATCAGACAGCTTTGGTTCCCGGCCAGGTCATAGCCGTACCAAAGCTGCGGAATGGGCGTGGTTGTACAGTCCTTTACGTTGCATTGCCGTTCATTAGCAATTCTTCCCATCAAATCGTATCCGAGAATCGACCGACTGGTTAGAATCCCCGTCGACGGAAGAGTAGCGGGACAAGAAGCGGCGCTCTGCGTCCACTCGTTTACGAGGCGCTCAATTACATTGCCAGCCCCACTCCCCGGTGCACCGTATTGGTAACACGTAGCGGGTGTGTTACTCGGATCATTGGTATACGTCTTGGAGATGAGATGATTCAAATGATCGTACGAATAGCTCGTAACGATCTTGCGGTTATCTGTTTTTGAGGAGATATTTCCGTTGCCGTCGTAGACGTAGCATGTCGTCCAGGTACCGCTCGCACCCGTACAAGTGAGAGCTGGAGGACTTGCGGCCGATGCATTCTCAGGATTGCTTGATGCGATGAGTCGCGACAGGCCGTCATACGCAAACATGCGCACGTGGTCGCTCGTGCTGTTTTTGGGTCCTCCATATTGATCGGTGCGGACGAGAGCGTCCAAGGCATTGTATTGATAATCCGTCTCAATCGTCGTTTGATTGCTGGCATCTGGTTCCATGACCTGAACTAGCCGATTCAGAGCATCGTATGTCTGTTCCCAATGACGACCGGTCTCGTCATAAACCTCTACCACGTTGCCGGTGTATACAAATGATTTGAGAGTATTATCTGCATTATTAAAAATAGTCGCGGTTCGACCAAATGGGTCATAGGTAAAGCATGTTTGTGCACTTGGCGACCCAAGCGTCGAAAACGGATTTGTGATGCAATTCTTTCGATTGAATGAATCGTAGGGGGTGTCTACTTCAGTACCAGCATTCGTATCCACCTGTTTAATCGTCCGTCCAAAGCCGTCCAGTGTTGAAGTCAGTTGATCGGAGGTGCCCTGCGAGTTCAAGAGGACAGTAGTCTGGATCGAATTTGCATTGGGATATGTGAGACAGGATTGCCCTCCATCCGGATACTTTGTACATAGTGGACGCGAACTGACGTCGTATGTAGTGGTAGTCGCTGCGCTCGTTCCTGCCGCGATGTCATTTGGCCCTTGCGTGGCTTCCGGAACTCTTATGCAGCTATAGTAAGTAGTCTTCGTTTGATTTCCAAGGGCGTCCGTGACCACCGTAGGAAATGCATTCGTGGTCACCGTTGAAGGAATACAAGCATGTTCAAAATATGTGTCGTTATAACTATATCGAGTAGCATAGAGCCGCCCATCGATCGCTTGAGTCACATTTCCAAGCGTGTCATAACACTTGTGTGTAACAACGGAGCTGCCACCTGACGCTAGCTGCGTGATAGTTGTAACATTGCCGCGCGCTATATAGCTAGTGTCCCGCGCATCATCGTGTCCATATGCTCCCGTTACGCTGTTTAACATTGGGATGCCAGACATCCCCGCCGGGACACTAGATTGACAAAATGACGCAGAGTACTCGTCGTAAGAGTACTGAGTCTGTGTGACAGGATTACCTGAGCCATCTAGCACTTGAATCTGGCTGGGGTAATTTGTCATACGGTAGACCGATTGATAGGGTATGCTGTTCGTGTCTTTTAGATATTGGACCTTTATCGTCTTAACCAATGCTCCAGAATCATAGACTTGTTTTTGCCCGATCAGGTTCGTCCCGGTGAGCGCGGATGAGTAGCCCGGAAGATTTGGATTGTCCGCGTATTCGTAAGTACTTGTTTGATTTCTTCCGGTTTGATTCCATGTCGTAGATACGGAGTTAGGGCGTCCGTGCGAATCGATATTCGTGACAATTGTGCGAATTATTGTGGAGCTTCCTGAATAGTCCTGTTGCGTAAATGTTCCCGTTGGAAAATCATAGGTGTAAATTGTTTGATCTTGAGTCGTCGCCTCAGTCTGCTGATTGATAACATGCGGCGGATAGTTGACTGTGATGGGATAATAATATCCGTATGTATTGGGGGCACTATACTGGACGCCCGTCGTCCCGCCATTATCGGTTACAGAGGTAGCAGCTGTGTTAAGAACGGATCCTGTACAAGGCGCATAACCATAAGTGACTGTGCCGCCTGTCGGTAGGGTGATCGAGGTCAGACGTCCGCAATGTAAGGGTGTCGTTCCGGAGTCGTAGCCGAATTGATACTGACTGCCGTCGGGAAGCATCAGACTTTCAAGAGTCCACATTCCACCTTGATAGTTAGTAGCGGCGGTACCTGTGGAGACAGGAATATATTCCCATGTATATGTGTACTCAGCCTGCCCGGCCGAATTTGTCGAGCCATCCCAGGCGGGAACTGTAACAGTGCATGTTATGGAGCTTTTGGGTGTATATGGCTGATCGGCAAGGTAGGCGGAGTCGTTTTGGATGAATGCCGCCATTGAAGTAGGGCAAGTTTGAGGATTATTCGGCAACAATGCTGCCCCTAGCTCATCGTAAACAGCTCCCGTCTTGTCATTATCAATTCTGAAATAGTTTCCATTGGGTGTCTCACCGTAAGGATTGATAGGGGTGTTGCTCGTGCTCCCATCCGGGTAAAAGATTGTCGGAAGACCATACTTGCCTATGCTTATGAAGTATCCGGACCCATCAATCGCATATGCTGAGGCGGTTTCCGGAAGGTTTTGGTCATTTCCATCTGAGCTGGGATCCGGATCCAAGATACCTTGTTGATTAAAGCAATCTGCCCACACAGTCTTGGGTGGTTGACCAGATGCGGGACTGAATTGATGTAACGTGTTATTGCTGGATGTAAATAAGTAATTTGTATAGACGTAGACTACGCCTGACGCTTGGTATCCTCCCGTACAAGGCAACGTACTAGTCGTCCAAGAAGTGCTTCCAGCTAATCCTGTCGTTAGTCCGCCGCCTCCCCATCCGGAATTTGTCGGGTACTCCATCGACAGGCCGCCGCTAAGCGCGGCAGTGTTCCAAAACGTACTATCGTATACCAGGGTATTCGTTACCGGGGCTTCGCCCCGTTCTGGCACTGAATAGAGCGGAATCTCCAAGTGGAGATTGCCATTGTCGAGATTGATCAGACCGAAGCGAACTGGCAAAGTGTGGGCATGAACAGGGTCACCAATCATGGAGGCAATGTCGGTTTGAGCCCAACCCGTGTGAACTTCGATCACCGCCAGGAGAAAGAGTACAAAGTAATAGCAAAGCCGAACAATTCGCATGAAATATAACCTTGAGAAAACTGCGATTATCGCAAAGAAAAGTCCGAAGACGTTAATCCACTATTGAATTGAAAGGTGGTCAGATTTATCCGATTCCGCACTTTACCAACGTAAGCTTCATCCACATGGTGGGGGATTAACCAACCGTGTTCGGGCCGATAGTCACTAAATACCAGTACGTGTGGGATAGTTTTATTCAGATCTGAGGGGAGTGGAGTTCCGCTGACAATTCGAGTGACCAAGTGATCGTTTTGATCAAAATAAATGTAGTGCGTGACAGATGCCAATTTGCCGAGTTCGGGCCGCCACGTTGGCAATCGCCTCGTAACGCTAATCTCTTCAAGGCCATTGGATAAATACGGATTTGTTAAATAGCGAATCTCTATCCCTAAATCAACAAGGGCGTGAGTCAACAATGGGATGAAAAAATAATTAGCTCCTTCGATCGCTATTTCAGAGGGAATACTTCGTAAACTGCCGTCCCCACTCGTGGCGCTTCCACGATCAGCCTGAACTACGAAGTTTCTAGCTTCACTGCCAGGAGCTTTGACTTCGAGCGATCGGTGGTCATCACCTATACCCTTATAAGTAAGCGGTGCTGATATTTCCTGTCCATCCCATAGCGTTACAGCTCCCCCAACTACAAAGTCGGATATGCTGTCGGTATCTTTTATTCCCGCTGCCGCTAAAGCACTCTGGATGAGAGCAATTGCTCTGGGGTCTCTGACGATCGTCGACGCTTCGCTTCTCGTTGCGGGCTCGACCTGCGCCACGCCGGTCAAATGACATTCGAAGAGGAGGGCAACTAGAAATATCGCTCGAGAAAATCTGCAAATTCTGACCATACTGGTTTCACTCTTAGGGCTTCTGTGCCAAGGAATGGTAGCTTCCGCCGGAGATCCGAAAGATCGTCTATACGACCAACGCCATCGAGAGCCTGAACATGAGCTTGCGCAAAGCCATAAAGACGCGCGGCGCTTTTCCCAGCGAAGACGCTGCTTTGAAAGTGATGTATCTGGCGCTCAGGAACCTGGCCAGAAAATGGAATGCCGTCCAGGGCGGGAAGGAGGCCCTCAACCGCTTCGGCATTCTGTGGGAAGCACGCTTCCCACAGCCAGGGCTATGACCGCGCCCAGAAAGCAATTAGGCTATGCAAATGTGGAAAGCAAAGAACCCCTTCCCACATTCGCACAGCCTCCACGGCTGCGGAATACTTCAACGCCAAACCAAAAACGACGTTTACACAAAAGATTGGACACTACCCTGGGATATGAAAAGCATTCCCTGGAAGGCCACCACAGCGGCAACACGCACAACGGGACCAGCTTAGCAGGCCGTAGTCTCGGCCCCATCGACATGTGTTTTGGCCCGCAGTCAAGCCCTAGGGCCACCATTGCACTACAGTCCTGACCGAATCGATCACGCTCTCGATGGCTTGAGAGCCGCCGATGTGGCGGATTACCGGCGCCAATGCCGCCAGATCACTGAGCATATCCTCGCGCTTTCGGCCGGCGAGGCGATGGAGCGTGTCGGTCCAAAGGGCCTCGCAGTCTTCTGATTTCACGAACAGGTCCGTAAGCTCCTCGAACCTCCTGCTCCGCTCGTTCGCACGCAAAGTTAGCTCGGATGCGGCAGCCAGCGCAGCGCGCAGCGCACCAGTTCGCTGCTCTCCCGGCAGATGCAGCGCGATGTCCTTCATCAGGCCCGCTCGCCGGTTCGCATCGCCCATCCCCGAAGCGCGACTGAGAGCCTCAGGTAACAGGTCCACGGGCAGATGTGGAATCAACTCCTGCAGCCGCTCGGCAAGATCCTTCTCCTCTTCAATCTCCTGCAGCACCGTCAACGCTTCCCGCAGCAAGTCCAATCTTTCGATCGCTCCAAGATGGGGCGCGAGCCTACCAAAGACCCTCACCCGCCTGCTCGTATTGCTGATACTGCGTGCATCCATTGCGGCCTTGCGGATCTGCTCGCCCGTCAAATGGGCGGGAAATTCCGCGAGTACTTCCGCCCGCCTTCCGTCGTCATAGATGTTCATCGCGCAGGTTAACGTCTCTTCAAATACTTCCCCTTGCCGCGCCTCGGGGAGTAAGGGCGCCACCTTCCACAACGCCAGCGCGCGCATGTCCTTTTGAAACACTGCGCGCGCCATACGCAGTGTCTCCTCCAGTAACTCCGCGGAAAGATATGGTCCCTGCTGGCGAAACCAGTCGAAGGTCTGGTAGTCGTCCAGATGATAGGGCATTTCGGCGTATCTCGCCTCCATGTGCGCTTCCTTGATGACTTCCGTGCGAAGCGGTTCGCTCAGCCGTTGAACAAACGCCTCCAGGTGGTATCCACGGTCCCGGCAATCGTACTGCTGCTGGCGGACCCCGTTCAGAGCCTCCTCTACCAGCGCATCGGGAAGAAGCGAAGCCATACTCGCCAGTGAACCGCCACGCGAGTCTGCCTTTTCGATCTGCTTGACCGTGTCAAGTACCTCACGCCAGATCGCCAAGCGCTCCCCATTCGGAACCCGGCTCACAAGTGCCCTCAGCATATTCGAACGGCTCGCCGGGTCGCTGATCTTTCGGGCATCCGCAAGTAAGTCGCCCACCTTCAACTCCGGGAAGCGGGGCGCAAGCTGGGCCATCACTCTCGTGAGCTCACTTTCCTCGGCGATTTCATCGAGCGTGCGCACTGCCCGCAACCACACCGCATCCCGTTCGTCGCCGGAAAGATGCGGCGCGAGCTCCGCAAACGCCCGGGCGCGCTCTCCCGCATCCCGAATCCCAGGCGCAAGCCTCATCAGATGTTGGGTCGCGCGACTTTTCCCCGCTTCGCTAACAAAGGGCAGCATTGCAGTGAGAGTGCGTGTTTGCGGCAGCACGTCACCGATCCTTCGCGCCACGCGTAATGCCTCGCGCAACTGTCCCTCTCCGAGTCGCGGGCTGAGGCCGGCCAGCGCAAGTGCCTGAAAATCGCGGTCCTCCATCTCGTACACCGCCCGCGCCGCCTCCGCCAGTAGTTCTCCCGGAAGCTTGGGCAGCAGGGCCTTCAACTCGTCTTCCCGCCCGGTATACCGTCCCTGCCGCAGCGTGATCTGTAAGGCCTCGCGCCACAGGTCAACCGCCGGGTATGGCGTTTGCAGATCCGCCGCCACGCACAGATACTGCGCACGCGCCGTGTCATATTCCAAATTTCGCGCCGCCTCTAGTGCAGTGTCCAGCACGCTCTCCCAATCCGTTGCTCCCAAGTGCGGGAGCAGTTGGAAAAGTACTTCCGCGCGTTGCCACGGCACTTCCATCGCCTTCGCTGCGTTTACAGCGTCCTGCAGCAAATCGCGCGTGAGATAAGGCGCCAGATAGGATATCGTTGCCACATAGTCCAGCACGCCACATCCGGCCAGCGGGTACCTCACCGCCTCGCGTACGGCCTCCTCGATCAGTGGCCCCCGCTCCGCGCCAGCTGCGTGTGGTGTCAGAGCCGCGAGGGCCCAGGCGCGATTCTCCTCCTCCAACTCTCGCGCCGTGCCAATCGCCTCCTTCACCAACTCACCCGTGAGAGCCGGAGCCAGAGCCACCAGCGCTCCAGCACGATAATCCGCATTGCGAACGCCGTGGGCCATCGCTAACGCCTCGCGCAGCAGTTCATCGGGAAGATAGGGCGCCAAATCCGCCAGCTGCTTTCTGGAACCCCAGCCCACCCATTTCGATGCCGCCCTTAAGGCCTTGTGCCGGATCTCATCTCCATGAGCCGGCGTAAGACGCCGTATGCAGGCCGTCAACGCCGCGGCCCTGTCTGTTTCCCAGTGAATTTCCATTGCCAGCGCGATCAATTCCTCCAACAGAGACTCCGGCAGGTACGGCGCCAAGTGGATCACCGCCTCCGCCCGCGTCTTGTCGAGTCTCGATGTATTTCGCGCCACTACGAGGGCCCGGGGGAACAGGTCCGCCGGCAGAAGCGGAGAGAGGATCTTAAGTGCTTCGGCTCCCACATAATCCTCATAACTCGAAGCAATTCGGTTTGCCTTTCCCTCCGCCAGTTTCAGCGCCTCCTCTAACATCTCGCGCCGCTCCACCTCGGGAACCTGTAGCGCAAGCTGTGACAAAGCCTTGACCCGTTGCGTCGGCGATTCGGTTTGCCGACTCGCAGACAGGACCTCGGCGCTCAAATCCTTCCGCTGCTTCTCCTCCAACAGCGGAATCAACAGCGTCAGTGCGGCCGCACGGCTCGCCGGCTCGGCGTTCTGCCGGGCATACGCCAATGCCTGTGGCCGCACCATCACTCCTCTGGACAGAGACGTCGCCAATAACTCCGCCGGTATGTTGCCGGCCAAGCTGGCAATCGACGACTCCATGAGTGCATACCGTACTTGCAGCCCGATTGCATCGGACCGCATCGCGCCGCCGCCCGTATCGCTCAAGCCTGCATCCGCCAGCCGCCATGCCTGCGCCACGTCGTGCACGAAACCGGCCGCTTGACCCCGCTGGTCCCGGGCCTGCCACCACGCGCACCGCCCTTCGTCATCGTTAGTAGCCAGTAACTCGTGTATCTTCGCTGGTAACTGCGCCTTCTCCAGGTGACGAATCAGGTTATCGTAGATATATCCGTCGTCCTCCAGCGTGTGCCAGCCGCAGCCGCGTTTGACCTCCCGCTCGTAGCTACTCAGTAACCGGCGATGCAGGGCCGGGAGATTAGTGGCTTTCATCCGCGCATAATCGAACAGTAAGTCGTGCAGCGTGAGATTACCCTGACTGTCTCTTTGCGCAAGCGAACGCTCCACCAGCAAGTCCATCAGGTCCCGCGCGTCCTCCGCTTCCAGTCCGCTCTCGCCCCACAATCTCGCTAGCGTTCCTTCGGGCGCCGGGGCATCCTGGGAAAACACCGCGAGTTCCATATAGCGCCTCCGCGCCCCGGGTTCGAGCGAAGCCGCACTCGCTTCCACCGCGCGCAGCAGGTTCGGATACGGGTAATTGCGGAACTTTCGCCCGATCTTTTCCAGATCCGCGCTGCGAAGTCTCGCCAGGACGCTTTCCCAGCGTCCCGGCCTGCCGCGAACCATCGCGCCCGCCATGGCAAGCGCCAGGGGCAGAAAACCGCACTCTTCCGATACGGAAATCGCCGCCTCCGGCAATGTTTCCAACTCTTCGCCCGCCCAATCAGCCAGAAGCGCCAACGCGGCGCTCTTTTCCAGCATGTCCAAACGGTGAGCCGCGGCGCCAAGCGCATCCGCCAAGCCGCCGTCCCGCGTCGTCACCAGCAACCGGCAGCGTGGCCCGAGTATGTCCACGAAGGATGCGGCATGCTCCACTTCCCAAACGTCGTCGAGAACGATCAGGCAGACCTTGTCCGCAAGCAGTCGCGGCAGCCGCGCCGCAGCCAGGCCCTCATCCACATACAACCCCAAATCATCGTTGAATGCGGCGCCCAACAGCCGGAAGGCCTGCAACAGATTCGGCTTAGTGCCAATCCGCAACCACACAATGCCGTCCGCAAAGGCCCTGCGGCTCTCCGCCGCCCGCGCAAACGCAGCCGCCAACGCCGACTTCCCGGCGCCTCCCATTCCGATCAGCGCCGTGGTCTGCTGCTCCGAGGTCATCACCACCGGACGTTGCACATCGGCGAGCACCGCCTCCCCCAGGCGTGTCAACTCCGCGCGCCGCGGCAGAAAGTGCGGCGGCAGCGCCGGAACCACCGTCAGAAAGGCCCCCAGCGGTGGGACCGGCTCCGCCAGAAGCGCCACCAATTCGTCCAGCGCCTCGGCATACGGACGCTTCTGGCGGAAATCCACGCAGTGCAGGCGAAGCCGGATCAATTCGGGCGGAATCAGCTCCCTTTCCCCCAGCCGTATGATCGGCAGGATGCCTTTACAAAAGAGCAGCGCATGCTCCCATTCCGCGAGCACATATGCCGACTGAATCGCGTGCGGACCGATCACCGCAATCACACGCTCCGCTGCTTCAATCGCGTCCCTCAGCTCTTGAAGAAAGGAGCGTCCGCGGCTTTCCATCGCCTTGCGGTCCCACCACACTCCTACCCCACGTTCCACCAGGTCTTGGTGTAACTGCCCAACAAAGGCTTCGTCATCCGCCCGGGCGTACGACAGGAAGACGCGGTGCTCTGGTGTGGTCATCCCCTCACGACTTTTGCCGATTGTAATGCTTCCCGCGGAGCGTGCGAAAACGTCCGGCAGAAACTTTTCCCACCCGTGTAACTTGCCCGCTGGATTCCGCAGATCTAATTGAGAACGCTAGTCTTCAATACTTCGGAAGGAAAAACTCCCCGCTAGCCGTCGCGGCGTGCTGCTCAACGGTGCGGAACCGCAACCTCTAGGACCAGAACCCGCCCACGCGCCCTTCTTCCCAATCTAAGTATGGGGTGACCTGCCTTCGTCAACCCGGCGAAATAACTGAGATGCCTAAGTTGCATCGCTCCTCTCGCGGATTACTGCCATCCCCACCAAGGCGGACCAAAAGCGGACGGAAGGGAGGACGATCTGTAAGGATGCGCTCGAGATAAAGAAGTTAAAGGTAGAAGTTTCAGGGTCTGCAAAACCTTTATGCAGGTTCGATCCCGTCTGCGCCAGCCTCTCCCCAGGTCCGCAGGCGCTTCAAAGAATTCAAAAACGTGGCTTAATTGCTGTGTGGGAAATTGTGGGGACTCTGGATAGAAAACGGTATAAATTGGCATCAATGAACCTGGAGTCAGAATGGCCTTGAAAGCCGCGTCATTATTGGAAGAGAGCAGGCCATAGCAATTGGCATAAAAGCCGTCTGTTACGCTTTGGGAGCAGAGGGTCGGGGGTTCGAATCCCTCCGCCCCGACCATGGATCAATCACTTAGCGCATCCACGCATCCTTTTGAAAACACACTGTAGCGAATAAAGCGGGTGGCTGTCTCCGGGCCGCGCGGAATGGCTCTTCAATCCGTGACCATGTTGTCGTGACTATGTTTACCGATGAATTACTAAATGCGCCCGTTCCAGAAACAGAGTTCGGGCCGAACAGTAAACGGTATGGTCTAACGGCGCAAACGTCCCAACAAAGACCTGTGGCAATACTCGCCAATGCCGCGATCACGACATTTCGGAACGTGGATATGCTCACATACCGCGCCCCGGCGCTGCTGATTTCGATGTAGCCGACGCGTCTTGCACCCACCCCTCCGCCGCCTGCGCCGCCGCCCACGTTTTCACCATCTCGTCCGCCGGAAGTGGCGCCCAGGCCATATCCGAAAGTGGCGATCGGTACAATCGTGCGTTCATAATGTCTTAGGCCGTTTCTCGTTGGCCGGTTTTGAACTGATAACCTACGGCCGGTTTTGAGTGATGCCGAGGGTATGACTACATGCATTGGCACGTCGATTGGCGTGGTCTGGGCAATCTTTCCTGGCGCGAGCGGAGGTCGCACCTCGTCGCGCTTTTCGCATTCTATGGCCGAGTGCTCGCCCAGATCGAAGAATGGAGCCGCTCCAATGCCGGCTACAAATTGATGCAGCGGATTCATCCCAGGACGCCGTATTCCTCCACACGTCAAACCCGAACGCAACTAACTCCCCCCACAGCTTTGATTACGTGCGTTGGGAAGCGGAGGCCCCGGAGTACCTACGCGAGTTTCTGACGGATTCGACGTGGCAATTTGACAATTTGGACGCGCGGAGATTTGCGACGGCAGCCGCAGGACTTGTTTCCTTGTTTCTTGGTTCGGCCGCGTTCGGATACTTGACGGTATGGTCAGGACACACTTATCCAGCGTTACTCAGCCAGGGGTATGCTCGTGCTCTCAGGATAGTGAGGCGATAGCCGACGTAAATGTCAGTCAGGTGAAGGGGAAGTCATTATAGTGATTCGTCCGTGCGCTCGATCACCTGTAATTATGACGACCTTTCCATCGAGCCCTCGCGAATTGTTTATGGCAACTGTCGTCATAGGATCACTCGACAGAAGTCACCTGGTAAAGAGGGGACAGCCCATCGAGCACCCGGAAAACATTCTGCGCGGCTGCTTTGGCGCGACGCCGTACCGTGCCCGTGGTTCCACCTGCAATGTGGGGTGTTGCGATCACATTCTCCATTTGCAAGAGGGGATGTGTCAGATCGATGGGCTCGTGAGCGAAGGTGTCAAGGCCGGCGCCCCGAATTCGGCCTGACCGCAACGCGTCGATCAACGCCCTCTCGTCAATAAGTTCCCCTCGTGCGACATTGATCACTACTGCGGTCGGCTTCATCAGCTTTAACGTGGTTTCGTTGATCAGGTGGCGCGTCTTGGAGGTAAGTGGCGTGTGCAGCGATATATAGTCCGCCTCTGTTAAAATTTTTCCGAGCTCTTCAGGCTTGCCGAGAAATTCTATGTGGCACTCTTCGCGTATGGATTGCGGTATGTCTACAGTGTCAACAGCCAGGATTCGCATTCCCAGGGCCGCACCGCGTTTCGCCAGTTCACGGCCGCTTGCTCCCAGACCGACCAGGCCGAGGGTCTTCCCTTCCAACTCATCATTCGTAGGGTGATAGAAGACCCCGGACTTGATGTTACTCGTGCTGAGGCGGAAGTTTTTGGCAAAGCTGAGCATAAAGAAAAGCGCATGCTCTGCTAACGCAATCCCACTGAAAACACCGGGCGTATTGGCGAGAGGGATGCCAGATTTCAATATATAGCCCACATCCAAATGATCGAGTCCTGTTCCGATGACCTGCCAGAGCTTCACGCCTTCAGCGACAGCAGCGTCCACCATAGCATGGGATCCCCATCCACCTTGATCGACTACAATTCGCACGTCCCCAAACTGGTCGGCAGTCGGCAAAGCCGGGTCATGAAGCGAGACCGGGTAACGACCGTTGACCGCTTCCACAAACTCGTCGAAGCACGGATGGACAAGGTCGCGAAAACCAAAGAAAAGAATTCTCGTCGAAGACATTTAGATCCCCCTTTTAACCTTCCAGCATGCATTTCAAACGCTCTCAGACACTAATCTCCCAGTGCAACGGGAAGCGATTTCAAGCCATGAATTGTGATTTCCTGACGCCAAACAGGGGGGTCATCCGCCAGACGCATGTAGGGAATGCGGCGCAGCAGAGTTTGAAGGGCAATCTGACTCTCCAGGCGAGCCAACGGAGCACCAAGACAAAAGTGGATTCCGTAGCCGAAAGCAACATGACGAGTGTTTTGCCGCGAGATGTCCAGGCGATCAGGGTCTGTAAATTGTGCCGGATCGTGGTTTGCCGCGCCTAGCATGGCGGCAACAAGCTCTCCTTTGTGTATATGCTTTCCCGCGAGTTCTATATCTTCCGTTGCGACTCGCCATTGACGATGAATCGGGCCATCATAACGCAGGAGCTCTTCAATAGCGGAAGTCATCAGGTTTGGATTGCCTTTTAGTCTTTCTAACTGATCTGGATTGCGAAGCAGCGCTAGCATCGCATTTCCAATCAAGCTCATGGTCGTTTCGTAGCCGGCCAGCAGGAGCGTGACGCACACAGATAGGAGCTCGGAGTCGTTGAACAATACGCCCTCATCCTCTGCAAATGCCAAGACGGTTATCAGGTCCTCTTGGGGTTGAGCTCGCCGTTGCGCGATCAGCGCACGAAAATACTCTCGCAACTCGAGGAGGCATCCTTGGGCCCACACAGCCAAATCGGAGAGCACCCGTCCGGTTCCCACGAAGGCATTGACACCATCTGCCCATTTCTTGAACTGCTCCCGGTCTTCGAGGGGAACGCCGAGCATCTGAGCGATTACCGTAGTCGGTAGCAAGAAGGCGAAATCCGAGATGATGTCCATCTGCTTTTTGGCTTCGACCGTGTCCAGGAGTGAGTCAACTATTGCCTGGATACGGGTGGCTTGACTGGCGACGAGTCCAGGCGTGAAGGCTTTGTTCAGAAGCCCACGCATGCGGGTGTGGTTGGGAGGATCGGAGTTGATCAAGCCCTGTTCGAAATGTTCTTGGAAGGGGCGAATCTGAGATCGTACCTTTTCGGGCAACCAACCCAGGAACCTACTCATTCGACCTACATTCGAGAAGCGGCGCATATCCCGGAGCATGGCCGCAACATCCTGATACCGAGTAAGAAGCCAGCCTCCCCATTGCGGGCTCCAATATACGGGGTCGTTCTCCCGAAGAAACCGGTAGACCGGGTATGGATCTGAATAGAAGCCGGAAGCCTCTAAATCAAGGTTTGCAATCGTTTGAACTGCAGGGCTCATAAAGTGATTTCCATAAGCATTTACGTATAACTTCTGGATTGCGCGGCAGAGTATTAGACGAGCAAATACTCAAGGAAAGCTTTAAGGTCTCTCGCCGTCTTCGACGGATCGAGCTCCCAATATTTCGGGGAGAGCAACTCACAGGACCAGCAGCCGTCAAAGCCAGTGCTGCGGACCGCATCGACCCAATGCTGGAGAGGAATCCGTCCTGCCCCAGGCCAGACGTTGCGGCCGTGCTGTTCAAAGGTGCCTCGTTGACCCCAAGGTTCTAACGAGTCACAGAAGTGAACGCAATAGATGATGTCTTTATGGAGCTTGGAAATCTGCTCTGGGGTCGTGCCGCTGTCCCACAAATGCCAGAAATCAATGACGAGGCCCAGATTATCGCATCCCGCTGTTTCGATGACTTCGATTGCCTGCTCGAGTGTGTGAAGGGGACTCCAGGTCAGCGGTTCTAAAAAGAACCGTACGTTATTAGCCCTGCCAATATCACTCAGAACTCTTAAGTTCGCAGCCGTCAAGCGACGAATCTCCGGCCACGGCTTGCCCGTAAGTCCTTGATAGGGCCCTTCGGGATCAAGGGGGCCCGTCAATAATTGGACCATCGGGCAACCTATGCTCTTCGCCAACGAACACAATTCTTCGCACTCGGATTGCAGCTGGGCATATTCGTCAGATTCTGTGCGTTCAATATCCTTAAGATATGTCAACCCTACAGGAGGCAAATCCTCTAGCAGAGGCAACAAGCTCTCAACTTTGTATCCTTGTGCGAGGTACCGTTTCAGTTTTTCGCCATTGACTTCGATACCCGCATGGCCTGTTTCCCTCGCAATTCGAATGTCTGTGAGAAGGTTACAGTGTCTGGTGACCAAGCTTTGTAACGCAATAAACACCTCCACCTCCCTTGGTGGATACGAGATACCAGCCTAATTGAGTAAACTCTCCTAAACCAACAAGGCTATTGACCAGCCTTTTTAGCCTCAGAAACGCTTTCGCTAACTATCTTTACCAGGAGCAGAAAATCGTTGCTCAGCGTGAGCCAATTCACACCTTTGTTCACCCACTCCTTGGCCCCTTCTGGGTCTGCTACACCCATGCCGACGAAGAGATCGGTTTTTCGAGCTTTGGAGATCACTACATCGATTGCCTGCCGCACTGCAGGATGGTTGGGTTCACCCATGTGTCCCATCGTCCCGGAAAGGTCGTACGGCCCCATGACGATGCCGGACAGCCCCGGCACTTTCAGAATCTGGTCGATGTTATGAACAGCATCAATATGCTCGATTTGAGCAATCACGATCAGAGCTTTGTTCGCCTGCTCGCAAAATTCCGGACCAAAGTTGCGGCCATAGTTCGAGGGGCGCCGGGGACCGAAGCCGCGGATTCCCAGAGGGGGGTATAGGCAGGCGCTCACGGCTCTCGCCGCCTCCTCTGCTGTTCGAACCATTGGGACGATCACTCCTGCCGCCCCAATGTCCAAGACCGGCTTGATCAGCACAGGATCATTCCACCGCACGCGAACGAGAGGCGCAGTGTCGCTTCCTTTCGTAGCCATGATATGACCTTGAACGGTTTCCAACGAGAGCCCGTTGTGCTCCATGTCGATCCAAACGAAATCCAGGCTGCTGCACAATGCTTCGGTCACCGTCGGATCGGCAAAAGTGATCCCGGTGCCGAAGCAAATCTGGCCCGTTTCAATCTTTTTCCTGAATTTCAGAGCGTTCTCCATCCTGGTTCCTCTCCTCTTCTGGGCGTTTGCGTTTCATTTTCCGGTTGTTTAGACCAAGTTTCATGAAGATGCGCAACTTTAGAACCTTACCGATCGAACCTAGGGATAGTGTATACTGTATTCTTTAAAGTAGTCAGATATTTCTGACGGGGAAAATGAGCAAACATTGGGACGCCTTTTGTGGTTTGAGCTTGGTCCACTTTCTGGCCTTTCCGGAATGCCAGGGGGGAGAGGGGCCCATAGCGGAGAGCATCGAGAACATCGCATCGGACCCCTTCTTTTCTGCAATCGAAGTATCAAGGATTAATGACCCAAAATTGCGGGTCCGCATAGGGCAAATGATCAGTCAGTCACGCATGGGCGTGGATTTCGCCGCCCACCCTATGATTCTTGGCGAAAGGCTCAATCTGAACAGCTTGGATCTCAAAGAAAGAAATAAGGCTGTGGCAATATTGACAACGTACTTCGATCAGGCAGCCGAACTCGGTGCCCGCAGATTCGTGATCCTTTCCGGTCCTGACCCCGGCGAAGGCGAGAGAGCGGAAGCAATCAAAACACTGGTCGAATCGCTCCAAAGACTTTGCCAGAGGGCAGCCGAATACAAATTGGCTATTGTTCTGGAAACGTTCGATCGAAGGGTCGACAAAAAAGCGCTCATTGGACCTGCTGATATCGCAGCATCTGTTGCAGCTTCGTTGAAGCAAGACTTCCCGGACTTTGGGCTGCTCTATGACATGGGACACATGGTTTTGCTCGACGAAAACCCCATGGAGGCGATGACCCTACTCAAAGAACACCTTGTGCACGTGCATGTCGGCAATGCCGTGAAGGTGCCCGGCAGGACAGGCTATGGAGATCTTCACCCTAGATTTGGTTTTCCCGGGGGAGAGAACGACGTGCCGCAACTGGTGGAATTTTTGGAAGCTCTTTTTCAAATCGGCTATCTGCGCCCAATTCAAATAGCTGAAGCGAGAGCAAATGTCGGATTTGAGATTCGGCCGCAACCTGGGGAAACTTCCGCGACCATCCTAGCGAACATTAAGAGAACCTGGATGCAGGCCTGGCCATACGTGAACTTGAGAACAATCGCACCGGATGCCTAAAAAGCGTGGCCGGCATGCTCGTTACTCAAATCAAATTCCCCGGAGATGAATATGAATCGACGCGAGTTACTGAGGGCCACGACACTAAGTAGTCTTGGTCGACTTGTAGATGTCAGGAGAGAAATCAGTTCGACGGCAACCCCTCAATACCGTCCGGAATATGCGAGGAAGGAAGTTCCACCCTTTCAAATCGTGCCCTATAGGGGCGAGTCTTATGAGGATACGGTTCCGGACACCCTTGATCTTCAGGAGCGCGCAGAGCTCGCGATCCACGGAATGACTTCGATCACCGACCCGAGATGTGACTATGAGATTTTCTGGCTAGCAGACTTCTTCCGCAATCCTCCCGTCATGCTGCACGATTTCAGTGACTGGTGCCAGAATGTCGAGGGGATCATGGAAGTGCTGCCGTTGTTGCGTACAGCAACCGGCAGCGAGCTGAATTCAGAGGTCGACGCGATTTGGATGCGAACCCTGCTTGAAAGCATCGGTTCGGATGGGCTCTGCTATATTCCACTGAACGGACGTCCCTGGGGCCGGATCAAAACCGCAGGTATTGATCCGGTTTGGAAGCCGGATGCATCCGTAACCTGGAGTGGGGATCCGCGTATTTCTCAGGTGGCCAATGCCTGTACTTCTCAGCGCGCAATCGCCACCATGACGGTTTACTATCTGCGCGATCATAACTCGATGTGGAAGGCGACGATCGAGAAGATGATCGACCGCCTTTCTCAGCTGACGATTGAGCGCGAAGATTATTGTTATTTCCCTGCGGGATCTTGCGAAGAAAATGCCAAGATCAATCAGCGCGCCGACATGCCTGTTGGCAGTCTGTGGGGCTGTTCGTGGAACTCCAGGACGATTCAAGGCCTGTCTCAGTATTTCAAAGTGACGGGCTATGAACCGGCCAGGGAATTGGCAGGTAAACTTGCCAGATATACCAGATACCATGGTCAAATCTTCGACTCGCAAGGTAGATGGCTTCTCGATCCGGAGGCGAAGGGACGCAAACTCTATCCTGATATTGGGGGCATTTATGAGGTGGAAGGACTGCAATTTGGAGGTCATGGTCATGGCCATGGGATCGCGCTCGTCAGCTTGATGGAGTACGCGGAGGCCTGCGGAGATAAAGATCTCCAGAAGTATTGTAAAGCTGCTTTTGAGTGGGCTTTGAATCCGGGAGCGGAATATGGGGTCTCCCGGACAGTGGGGTGGTTCCCCGAGTGGTATCTGCCGGGTTATCAGGCGAGTGAAAGCTGCATCGACGGAGACATGCTTGCTCTTGCCGTCAAGCTGTCGCGGGTGGGAGCCGGAGACTACTGGGATGACATTGACCGCTGGATAAGGAATCATTTTGCGGAAGCGCAGCTTCTGCGGCCTGAGCCGGTCTATCAACTTGCTCAGGATCAGCCTCATCGATCCGTAAACGAAAATGAGACAGCTGATCGCGTGCCCGAACGGAGCGTCGGCGTATGGGCCGGCTGGGCATCTGGGAACGAGTGGGCGACCTGGATAGGAATTCAGCACTGTTGCACAGGAAATGCCCCACGGGCTCTGTACTACGTTTGGAGCGAGATGGTTGAGCGCAGGAATGACATCCTGCGCATTCATCTCCTGCTGAATCGCGCATCATCATGGGCGGATGTGTACAGCGACCTTCCCTTTCAGGGACGCGTCGACGTAAAGATGAAACAGGAATGTAAGAATCTGCTGTTAAGAGCTCCGGAGTGGGTTGAATCGAACAACCCTCAGGTCGCTTGCCGGCTGAATGGAACCATCCGACAGCCAATCTGGAACGGGCGATATGTGGCGATCGAAAACCTGCGTGCAGGCGACAGGGCGACGTTAACATTTCCTGTCCCAGTGCGAACGGTACAGGAGAGGATTGGAGCGCAAACTTATACGCTCGTCATTAAGGGAAATACCGTCGTGTCCATTGAGCCGCCTGGAAATAGGATGCCCTTATACGCCAGCCGAACAAGTTTTCTCGAGAATAAAGAGGCACCTCGTAGAAAAGTACGTCGCTTTGTAGCGGAGACTGAAGTCAGATGGTGAGCATTCTCGGGCAACGATTCGGTCGATAGGAGAAAAATGCTATCTGTGGGCGGAGACTTCAGCATCCTCGGGCGCAACCGCAAGACTGGAGAAACGGTCGGGGTGATTATAGCGGTAGTAGCTTAGGTGCTCGAGCATTACTTCCGTAGCAGGCTTTTGCACCTCGCCGGCTACAAATGCCAACAGCAAACGATGCTGGTTCGGCAGGATAGAGGCCCAGCCAAGCATTTCCTTGTTGATTCTCCAGAGAGCGCGGTGAGCGAAGAGCGGGATAGTCAGGCTCTCCAGGATTTTTGCGAGATATTCGTTCCCGCAGTAATGCCAAATTGTGCGATGAAATTCAATATCAAGCGCGGATGCTTCCAATTCAGATACCTCTCGCGATTGTTCCATCTTGTCTACGAGGTTTGTAAGCGTACTCAGCCCCCCCGGAGTAATCTTAGCCCGGCAAAGGGAAAGTGCTTCGGCCTCAAGAATGATCCGCAGGCTGTTGATTTTCTGGATCTGTTCCTCACTCAGATCCACGACGAACTTGCCGCGACGGGGGATGTCAACTACCAGTCCTTGCTCCTGGAGTTGTTGCAGCGCCTCACGGACGGGAATGCGGCTTATGCCCAGGTCACGTGCCAGGATGGTTTCATTCAGTCGTTCGCCCGTCCGGATTTTCCCAGAGAGAATCGCGCCCCGCAGCAATCTCACTACCTGCTCTCTCAGGGTCCGGGTGTCCATGGCGACTATACCAATACCCGTACCATTACTCATAAGCTTTTTTCAATCAACTTCAAATGTCCTTAGAGACAACACAAGCAGACATCAGTATACAGTATTTCCCCGGGGTCGTTATCGCTCTTCCAGAGTTCCGAAATGCCCAATCAAGTTATTTTGGGGTCAGCCATATGCGCGGATTGTCAGTTAATAACTGATCAATTTCATCTTCCCGGACGCCATAATCTTTCAAATTGCATACAAAAGTCCGCAACACGTGGCCATAACCGAAACCTCCATATTGAGTGAGTTCAATCTTGAAGCATACGTCATGGGAAAGCAGCAATTGCTTTTCGAATCCCCTTTCAAGCAGAGAAGCGGCCGCCACAGCCCTTTCGCGATCGTGCGGACACCAAAATGATGGGAACTGAGCGCGGGAGCCGCTGGGGAAATAATGTTCCTTTCCGCATCCATCGTAGCCTAGAAAGCAACCTCGCTCAGCCAGATCGAAGTGCAGCTTCAGAGCCTTCCCGAAATCCTCGCCGGGCGCGAGCATGTTATCCAGGTGGCACAAAAGTATCCGCCCGGGATCGACTCCTTCTGATTCCAAGATATCCAGTACGGCCGGACCCATCCACTGGTCCAGCATGGGCGCGGGAGAAAGATGTACCGCAATTGCCACCCCGGTCGCTTTGTGCGCGCGAGCAGCGGCGCGGAGCACTTTTTCTTCATCCGGGTGAATTGGGCATGAAGTGCCGATCTCTCCAAGCACACCGGCCTGAATCCTGGTGTCTCCGATGCCTTCCCGGATTTCTATAAGAAGGCGTTCTGCAATCGATTCGATGGATTCTACGGCGATCGACCGTGGATGGGAAATCTGAATGTAGTGCCCGCATCCAGCCACAATATTCAGTCCCGTGACCTTGGAGAGGCCGAGTAAAGCAGTGGGATCCCGGCCAATGTCAGGAAGCGTAAGGTCGACGACCGTTTGGCCTCCCAGTTTGCGAAATTCCATGAGCTCCCGCGCGGCAACATCCGCATCGGAAAGTATCAGGTTGTCGCGGTTCAAGAAGGGATTCCGCCGGCTGCGACCGATGTTGCCCAATTCGACAGGCTCTTCAGCAAAAGCGCGGCGAGTCGCTTCCTGTGAATCTTTCCAATAGGAGCGAAGGTCAATGAGACAATGTTCATGAGTAAGGGTGATTCCCATATCCCTAGGCAATACCGGGCCTGAGACTGTCATCACATGCTCTTTATCGACTGACACGGGCTCCTCCTGGGAGAAGAGTTTGCTAACTGTAGAAGCAATGCTGAAATCAAGAGGTAGGACAGGTTCGTCGCTCCCAGCAGCGCAGAAATGCTTCCCGTCCGCGGCGAACGAGTTCGGCCGGAGGAAGGTGCCAGAGCGAGTCTAGAAAGGCATTTCCATACAGACCGTTATCCGAAAGAACCTCCAGTTCATACCAACCGTCGTAGCCCGCAGCCTCAAGAGCCCCCAGAACTTCCGGCACTTTGGCAATCCCTTCGCCCGGCAGAACACGATCGCACCAACTTCTTGTAGGTCGACGCCAGTCGCCAAGATGGACGATCAGAAAGCGACTGGCGTAGCGCTCGATCTCAGCAAAGAGATTCGGCTGATCCAAAGAATGCCAGATGTCAAAGCTGACTCCGATGTTTCCTGCCCCGACGTCCTCGATCAGGTCGATGGTCTCCTGGATTGTGGTGATGATCGTAAACTGGTGGGCAATCGAAGGATGAATCGGTTCGAGCGCTAGTTTAAGGCCTACTTCGGCAGCGACACGAGCAGCCTCGTGCAGACCCTCCAGAACAATCTGTCGAGCCTCGATCTTGCTGTACCCCGCTTGCGCGCCGGTAACGCATCCGCAAGCGACTGGGCGAAAGGGCTCTAGACTTCGTATGCCATTGCACATTGCCTCAACACGCTTCTCCGGTTCCCGCGGGCCCCCAAACAAAGTAAGAGGCAGGACCGACGGTACAGCAGGCCAGCAGACGGTTGCCTCCAAACCGCTGTTGTCGAGTGTTTCAACCATCGTCGCGCGTTCGCGGGCTTTGGGTCCAGTAAACTCCGTGATTCCGACGCCTTTGGCTCCCCCATCCCGGAATGCAGCCAACTCATCAGCAAAGCTCAAATCAAGCGTCGCATATTCCAGGATCGAGTATTTTGGTTCGATTGCCATGGTCGCCTCTAATTCTTGGTCTCGACAAGAGAATAGGAGTCAAAGGTCACGTCAAACCCTCCGCCTGAAGGGGAAGTTGCATACCTCCCGACGTGAACGGGGTTTGCCTGGGGAAGGGCAAAGAGTTTAATAATGTCGTACTTCGAGCCATCGAGGGAGAAGGATACAAAAAAGGTCTTTTCTACGCGGGCTACTCGCATCCATACAAAAGGAGGGTTCTGGGGAAGCTGTGGTATAGGCGACCATTCTGACCAGCCATTGACCGTCAGGCCTGAGCAAATGACGTGTGCTCTGTCCTGATATTGAAACATGTCCGCCCATTTCCCGACAATGAGCTCCACTCCACACTTCAGCCAGTTGAATTCATCCTGCCGAACTACCAGACCAGCCTGGTCGTATTGGTCTCTATAGTCCCCCGATACCCGCACCGTAGCGACGAAGTCTCCATCGACCTCATTGTAATAAAGGTGCCCGTCATCGGCGATGGTCTTCACCAGGGTGTTACGCCAGAAATCAACGCCTCCCTTTGTGCGAAAGGTCAGTTTGGTGCCGTCGTCCTTCCATTCAAGGGGCTCATGCAGCCACTTTGCTGTCCTTGCTTGATTGCTCATTTCACAGGCGCTCCATAAAGGTTTAATTTAGATTGATCTCCTAAATAGGATACTGTATACATAGGCCGATATCAAGTCATTTGTTTCTCAATAGAATTAGGGGAATCGATTTGGAATTCAGCCGACGAAGCTTTTTAAAGTGGATAGCACAGACCAGCAAAGCCGCTATCGGTGCGACATTTTTGAACCAAACTCCGCCAGCCAGCCCGAAGTGCGTTCCAAGAGGGAACAGAACTTCTATAACTGGCCGAAAGGGAGTGGACGCAAGAGCCTATTTGGAGACCATCCTCTACACGCGTGCAGAGGTCGATCAGTGGATTGCAGGCCACACGACAAGTCACGAGAAATACGACAGTGAAATCGGTTGGATTCCTCTGCCTTGCCATGTGCAGAACGGTATCAGCAGGTGCACATGTGAGTACAGTTATGAACCGTCAGGTGCTCGCCGGATGACAGCCTTTGCAGGCAGGCAATGCCGGATCAATACATATGGTGATAGCTTCACGCATTGCGACCAAGTGAGCGACGGCGAAACGTGGCAGGAGAGGCTTGCCTGCCATTTATGCGAACCCATGCGCAATTTCGGCGTCAGCGGAAACAGCTTGTATCAAGCATACAGGAGGATAAAGCGCGAAGAAGTCCGTACACCAGCCAGCTACATCATACTTAACATTCATGGCGGCGGTTTTTGGAGCAGTCAGAGTCCCTGGGCATCTTTGGCAGTGCCTAGAAGCACCTCAGGCGCTGTAAGACGGCCGACAAGTCCTTACTGCAAGGTAAATCCAGCAAAGCTAGAGTTTGTTGAATGCGATAATCTCTGTCCGACGCCCGAATCTTTGTACAACTTGTGCGATTTGGATTGGACCTATCAGCGCCTGAAGGACGAATTCCAGTTGAAGATTACATTGGCTCGGGAGAATATCCGGAGGCAGGAACCAGAAGCAAGTTACGAGGAGATCGGCGACCTCGCACAGACTAATGGGATTGACCAAAAGATCACAAGCGTTCAGGACCTGTCCAATATACTAGATCAGCTGTCAAAACGAGCTGCTGCCTTCACTAACTTCCGTGTTATCGAAAAGCTCGAAGAATTCGCGGCGGCGAATGAAAAAAAAATATTCTATGTACTTTCGCATACGGTTGACGATATTGCCCGGGGGCTGAAAAGCGATCTTAAATTCGATAGAGAGCTAGTCGCACTTCTAGAAGATAAACGACTTTCTTATGTGGACGACTTAGATGCGCACAGGGCAGACTTCTCTAGGTTTAATCTTAGCGTCACCGATTACTTGGAGATGTACTATAACGCCCATTACACTCCAGCAGGTAACTTCTTCCAAGCCTTTGTAATCAAGGATAAGATAGTTGAATTCCTCACGCCGAAGCCGCTTGCATATTCTATGCCAGCATAGCTCGATTCGGAAACAGTGTGGTCCCAACTGCGCTGCAAAACCTGCATCACCGCCTGCTGGATCAGCGGATCAGCCGATCCAGCACGGTCGGTATCCCTTAAGAAAGAAGCTGCTTCATGACCGCGTTATTCCTGTTGGGAACAACGATCTCGCTAAATGTCATTGGACGACCCTCCTATTCCTCATAGTTTTGCGCCATAGGTGACAAACGTACACGTCAGTGGAGGTGCATAATGATGCAATTCCGCCGGTCTCCGGCGATTGGATTAAGACTGTCCGGCCCATTCCCCTTATTGACGGCCCGTATTCACGATATATACAGTATGCAATGGCTGGGCGCTTGTCGGCATGCGAGTTGGGCGAAGAGGTGCAAACGGAGGAGCGTGAAGAGCAAAAGAGGACCAATCTCCAAGGTAATTCTGGTGCTGGCTGCTGTCGTGGTGCTATACACGCTCGCCGAAGTGGCGTACAGGATGATTGCGATTCGCGGATTAGAAGCCAGAAGCGGGGAATTAACGGCGTACTCCTTCTCCACGTTTGACGCCCCTGAGTATGTTCTCGACGAACAGACCGGGTTCAGCTATGCCCCGAATTCAGTTGTGCATCAGCGGCTATATGATCGGGACAGCAACTTCACTCATGAAAGCACTATTCGTGTGAACAACGCCGGGCATATCGAGTTGTCCGATGACACCATCGCGAAACCCGAAGGCGAGTTCCGCATCGCCGCTATCGGTGATTCGTTCACGGCAACGACAGTATCGGAATCCACCTGGGCGGAGAGGCTTGAGGCCATTCTCAATCGAAGCGACGACCTGAAGCGCTCCCTTGGGAAGAAAACCTTCAAGGTGATGAATTTTGGCCTCGACGGCACAGGAATTGTCCAGTGGCCGAGTGTTTATGAAACCAAAGTGCGGAAGTATCAGCCGGACCTCGTAATTGTCAACTTTATTGGTAACGACATATTTCGACGCTTCGTATTTCGGGCAACCATCCCTCAACGGGGGTATGCCGAAACCATTGCTTGCACGTCGCTTCCGGCCATATTGCAGAACCGAGACTGCCAGAGTGCGCTGGCGTTTGTCGTCCCTGCCGAAGTTGGGAATGACAAGGGAAAATTGGCTGAGATCAAGAGGAGTGCCTTCGAGGCCGACGTTCGCTCCTTGCCGTGGGTTTCGCCTCGTCCGGAACTGCTCGCGGTCGTGACACGCGGTCGTCTCGGCTTCCGGGACACGCTCGAAATGTCGCACCCGTCCCTTGCCTATCCTCTCGGGCCAGCGAAGTCGGGGCTCGTTCAGGATCCACTGGAGGCCGTCAAGCTGAGCCTCAAGGCGCTCCGCGTTATCAAGGCACAGCACCCGGCCACGATGATTCTGTTTCACCCCACGATCGAGCAATGCCTGAGCCGCGAAACTCCCGACGCTGTTCGTCTGTTGATGGAACAGGGAGCGGACTTGTGGATCCAAAATATGCTGGAAGCACTACCCCGCGCCAGCGAGGCGGAAATCAAAGAATGGTACAACCTTCCGGCTGACGCGCACCCAAGCAGTTACGGCGCGGAGATCTATGCCAGAGCAGTGGCCAACAAAATTCGTGAAGTTGTGAACAACCCGCGGAGTGCGTTGCATATACAGGAAGAAGCTAAATGAGTGCAACGATCACAAGAACAGACAAATCGGAAAGAGAGTACCGGATTGCGGTTCTTGGTGATTCTTTCTGTGCGACCATGACTTCCAGCCTTGATCTGGACCACAGCATTAGAGCGTGTTTGGCGGAGGATCGAGCCTTCAAGAAACTCGTTAAGAAAACAATGGTGAAGGTTCTCAATTTCTGCCCGACGGGACAGGCTTCGTGCAATGGCCGGATGTCTACCAATACAAGGTAGAGCGTTTTCACCCGGACCTGTTGATCGTCAGCTTTACCTGGAACGATCCCTATCGCAAATATATGTACCGCGACACCGTTAGAATTGCCGGAGAAGACGATGCAATGATTGTTTGCTCAACTCTTCCGGCGACCCTGGATAACCCAAATTGTCAGAGCGCGTACTCCTTCGTCCTGAATCCTGAGGAAGGGAACTGTCACACAACGTCGTTTCGGATCAAGCAGGAAATTTATCAGCGGATGGTACAGCGTTTGCCCTGGTTCAGTCCCTATCCTGAGCTGCTCGCGTCCCTGATGAAAGGTCGGTTCAGCCTTCGGCCGAGGCTGGTTGTTCAGAGTTACTCAGCAGGACTCTATGCGACAGACAAAGAAGCGATTCGTGTCAGCCTCGACGCTCTCGAACGGATAGCCTCAAAGAACTCAAGCATGATACTGGTCTTTCATCCATCCATCGAGCAGTGCTTGAGCCGGCAGACCCCTCCCCTCGTCCAGCAATTCTTCCAGGCAGGAGGTGCATTCAGGAAGGTGAATATGCTGAAGTCGCTGCCTCTCGGCTCGGGAGAAGCCGAAATCCGAAAGTGGTACAATGCCCCGGCAGATTCGCATCCCAGCGACTACGGCGCCGAGGTTTATGCTCGAGCCGTTGCCCAAGAACTGAACCATCAGGAGCGCTGACTGACGTAGGTTTGACAACTTAGAGAGTACTGTATACAGTAGACAGGCATTAGGCTCTCAACATTCAAGATTGGGATAGAGTTATGCCCATACACATCGGCACCGCACCGGACTCCTGGGGGGTTTGGTTTCCCGCGGATTCGAAACAGATTCCATGGCAACGTTTCTTGGATGAGGTTGTCATGGCCGAGTACGAATGGATCGAGCTCGGCCCATACGGATACCTGCCAACGGATTTGTCTCTGCTCCGAGAGGAACTTGAGAAGCGGAGGTTGAAGGTTTCTGGCACTTTCGCCATGTGTAATTTGGAGGAGCCCTCCGCGTGGCCGGACCTGGAGAAACAGGTGCTTGGCGCGGGCGAATCGCTCTCCGCCTTGTGTGCCAAGTTTCTCGTGCTGATCGATGATACTTACTCTGATCTGTTCACGGGCAAACGCACAGGACCCGACAAGCTCAACGATGCCGCCTGGAAGCGGCTGATCGAGACCACACATCGCGTGGCGGACATCGCCCGCGACCGCTTTGGCTTAACGCTGGTCTATCATCCTCACGCCGAAACGCACGTTGAATATGAAGACCAGATCGAGAGATTCCTCGAAGAGACAGACCCTGCTCGCGTGTCGCTCTGCCTCGATACCGGCCATCACGCCTATCGCGGCGGCGATCCGGTGCGCTTTCTTCAACGGCATGCTGATCGGATTGCTTACCTGCACCTAAAGAGTGTTGATAAAGAGATCCAGAAGAAAGTGGCGTCCCAGGGCACCCCCTTTGCGACCGCAGTGTCCTTGGGCATGTTCTGTGAACCTTCGCGGGGAGTCGTCGACTTTGATGCCCTCCGAGGTGTGTTGGAGAAGGTGCATTACGAGGGATGGGCTACCGTGGAGCAGGATATGTATCCAGTTTCATTTGATGTGCCCCTCCCTATAGCCAAACGAACCAGGGCCTATCTCCGCCAAATCGGACTTGGATGAAGACCGAAGAACCACAACCGGAACGATTGGGCAGAAGATGCTCCATGAATTGGATCAGATTGGTCGAGGACAAGGTAGCCCTAGTAACCGGAGGCGCGTCGGGAATTGGGCGTGCCACAGCACAGCTTCTGGCCCAGCATGGCGCATGCGTTATAGTTGCTGACCTGAATGCAGAAGGGGGATACGAGACCGTCGAGAGTATCCGCGGAAGAGGGGGGGAAGCGCTCTTCGTCCAGACCGATGTCGGCAATATCGATCAGGTATCTCGCATGGTTGAGACGTGTCTGGACCGTTTTGGCAGATTGGATATTGTGCACAGCAACGCAGCCGCATACAAGAGCGGTTCGGCCACCGACATATCGGAGGATGAATGGGACCAGACACATGCCGTTTGTCTCAAATCGACATGGATGCTTGCTAAGTTCGCTATGCCGGCGATGCTGCGCCAAGAGAGTGGCGTCTTTATCATCACGGCTTCAGTTCAGTCCATCCGCGGATACGCGAAACATGCCGCCTACCAGGCGGCAAAGGGAGGTGTGGTTTCATTGATGCGGTCCCTGGCCGCAGACTATGCCCCCCGAATACGTGTCAACGCCATCCTTCCAGGAGCTGTGCTTACCGGCCTGGCAGCTGGTCTTTCCGCGAGCGAGTTGGAGCGGGTCGCGCAAATGTGTCCGCTCAAGCGAAACGCGCAGCCGGAAGAGATCGCCACCGTCGCACTTTTCCTCGCTTCCGAGATGTCAGCATATGTGACGGGGGCCTGTCTGATTGTAGACGGTGGCCTCTCTTCGGTCATGAAGACCGATTAGGGAACAGAAAGCGGGATGATGACAAGTTATGAAAATGTACATAGGGAAGCGATGGGTCGATTCACCCAAAGTGATGACTGTTCTATCACCTTATTCCGGAGAGTGCATCGACACTGTGCCAGATGCAACACCAGAACTGATCGAAGAGGCATTGGTCACGGCGGAACGAGGCGCCGTGGTCATGCGCAGGCTGACTGCATACGATCGCAATCAAATCCTGATGCGCGCGGCGGAGATTTTCGCCGGTAAGGTTGAGGACTTCGCCCGCACGGTAAGTTTAGAAGAGGGGAAGCCTTTGGCGGAAGCACGCGGCGAAGCCGGAAGGGTTCCTGATTTATTACGGCTTTGCGCTTTTGAAGGATCGCAGATGCGCGGGGAGACCTTGCCTATCGATGCTCAGGCAGGTGCACGCGGGAAGATGGCCTTTACGCTGAGGGTGCCTTGTGGCGTCGTCGTGGCCATCAGCCCGTTCAACTATCCCCTTCTGGCCAGGTCAGATCACTGTAAATGTATTTCTCTCGAACAGGGTGTGACATGGGCTCACTCCGGCAATCTTTAGATCCAACTTTGACCAACGATGGCTCTTGAGCACTCCGGCATAACACTGCTTCCGAACGGCTCTAACGAGAGGCATCAACGCCCGAGTACCTGTCGGAAGGCTGCTGCTGCCTCTGTCAATCCCTTCGCGGCCAGCGCACCATCGGAACTTATTGCCAGAAATGAGAACCCGTCAGCTACCGCGCGTTCGACCTCGCTTTTGAAGAGCAACAATCCGGCCGCTTTCCCCGTTTTACGGCATGCTGTGGCAACCTTGTCAAATGCGGCCTGAATTCGAGGGTGCCCCCACTCACGAGGAATACCCATGTTCACACTGAGATCGAGAGGGCCCACGAAAACAACATCCACTCCATCCACGCTGGCGATCTCATCGGCTTGGTCAATGGCCGACTGGGTTTCAACTTGCACCACCGTAAGAAGCTTTGAATTGGCATTTTGAAAATACTCGTCGAAATCGATGCCAAAACCACATGCCCGGTTCATGAGCGCAACGCCGCGCACGCCCGCAGGAGGATAGCGCATTGCTGCCACTGCACGTCGCGCTTCCTCTGCCGATTGAATATAAGGAACCATGATTCCCGAAGGGCCCAGGTCCAGGACACGTTTGAAGAGGACGGGGTCATTCCACGCGATCCGCACGATAGGCGCCGCGGGAGTGCTTTCGATCGCCTGCAGCTGAACAAGGAGCTCATGACGGTTTCCCGCGCCATGTTCCATGTCAATCAGCAGCCAGTCAAATCCGGCCCGACCGGCCATTTCTGCCGTAAGGCTCGAACCGAGGTTGAGAAAAGTTCCCCCCATCAACTCCCGGCGAAGCACTCTTTCGCGGATCCATTTCATCTGGCTGTCCAAAAGATCGATATCAAAAATCAGTAATAAAACCGCTGGAGTTGATCACGGCCCTCTTCATACTGGTGTCGCAGCTTCCGTGTTACGGGATCTCGAGAAACCTCTGCCGCCGCAATATCCCACCACACCCCGGAACCAGGAGTATAGTGATGCTTCTCTACTTCCACGACAATGACAGCACTGCGCCTTTCAGCACGGGCTTCCCGAAGTGCCTGTCGCAATTCCCGGTCAGTCTTGACCCGCCAGGCACAGGCACCCATGCTTTCTGCATTTCCTGCAAAATCTACTCGTATGTAATCGGCTTCGAGGCGTTCCGTCTTCGGATCTCGCTCCCGAAACTCGTTCCCAAAACCGTGCCCGACTTTATCCATCTGTAACTGCCGAATGCACTGATAGCCATGATTCTCCGAGAGAATCACTGTGATCTTCAGTCCTTCCTGCATGGCGGTTACCAGTTCCGTCGGGTTCATGAGGTAGGTGCCATCTCCGATAAAGACGTAGACCTCTCCCTGCGGCTGGGCCATACGGACTCCCAAACCGGCCGGGATCTCATATCCCATGCAAGAAAAACCAAATTCAAGATGACATGCCGCAGCGCCGTTCACATCCCATAGCTTATGCAGATCGCCCGGAGGACTGCCAGCTGCCGCAACCACAATGTCGACAGGCTGGGACTCCTGGTTGAGAATTCCGAGCAGCTCACCTTGACTCATGGCTTCCCCGGGAGTTGGGTGGAATACTTCTTTTCGAACCCGCTTCTTCCACTCTTCCTTCACACTATGGACCAACTTCAGATAGGAAGCATTCGGTTTCATTCCTGCGCTGGTCGCAGCGGTCAAAAGAGCTTTCAGAGCTTCCTTGGCGTCGGCAGTGATGGGCAGAGCTCCCTGCTTGTATGCGTCATGGGAAGAAACGTTGACATTGATAAACTTCACCTTCGGGTTCTGAAAAGCCGCTTGAGACCCAGTGGTAAAATCCGTCAACCGAGTGCCCACAGCTATGACCAGATCCGCCTCGCTCACAATGCGCGCTGCCGCGGGGTTTCCGGTCACTCCATGACCGCCCAGAAGCAGCTTCGACGGCTTCCTGATAGCCCCCTTGCCCGCGAAGGTTTCACCGACAGGAATGCCCAAATCCTCTGAGAAGGCTTGGAGCTCGTCCCATGCTTCTGCATAGTGCACGCCCCCTCCTGCGAGGATCACCGGGCGCTTGGCCTGTTTCAACAACTGCACTCCCAGGTCGATCAGTCCGGGATTCGGAAGCCGTCGTTCGATGGACCATATCCGTTTTTCGAAAAAACAGGCCGGATATTCGTAAGCCTCCATTTGGACATCCTGTGGGAGGGAGATGGTGACTGCTCCGGTCTCCGCCGGATCGGTAAGAATACGCATGGCCTCCGGCAGCGCTGTCAGCAACTGTTCCGGGCGGGAGATGCGGTCAAAGAAACGGCTGACTGGGCGAAAGCAATCGTTCACGCTCACATCAGCAGAGATTGGATGCTCGAGCTGCTGCAACACCGGGCCTTGATGTCGGGTCGCATAATAGTCAGAGGGCAACAACAGCACGGGCAATCGATTGATCGTTCCCAGAGCCGCGCCGGTGATCATGTTTGTTGATCCGGGCCCGATGGACGCGGTGCACGCAAGGGTCGCTAACCGATTTCTCGCCTTTGCATACCCACAAGCGGTATGAACCATCGCTTGTTCGTTTCGCGGCTGATGATAGGGTAAGTCCTCGCTAAATTCATAGAGTGCCTGCCCGATGCCAGCGACGTTCCCGTGTCCGAATATCCCGAATATAGCCGGGATGAAGCGCTGCTCTCGTCCGTCGCGTTCGCTGAACTGAACACTGAGATATTTCACCAATGCCTGGCTCATGGTTAGGTTTATCGTTTTTGAACCATGCCTGTTTGACATCGTCGGTCCTCTCCCCCGTCGGCGGCGCGGCTGCCTCAATTTTCGCCATCGATTCCATGAAAAACTACGGTCTTGATTTCGGTCATTTCCTCAACGGCATACCTCGGTCCTTCCCTGCCTATGCCACTGCCCTTGAATCCGCCGTAAGGCATAAAGTCGGCACGCCAAAGGGGGGTCCAATTGATCTGGATCGTCCCGCATTGGACCTCGCGCGCAAAACGCCACGCGGACTGAATGTCGCGGGTAAAGATACCCGCGCCCAGCCCGTATTTGCTATCAGTTGCCAATGCGATAGCCTCGTCAACTGTTTCGATTGGAGTCACCGCAACAACGGGTCCAAAGACTTCCTCGCACGAAATGCGCATTTCCGGCTTGACGTCGGCGATAATCGTCGGAGCGAAGATCGCGCCTTGCCGATCACCCCCTGTGACAACCTGAGCTCCATCCTGAGCTGCTTCCCGGACCCATGACTCCACCCGCTCCGCGTCCTTCACCGTGATCATGGCGCTCAGTTTCGTGTCTTTTTCAAGAGGATCACCGACTTTGATCGAGGAGACGCGCTGCTTGAGCGCGTCCAGAAAGTCGACATAGATTTTACGGTGGACCAATACGCGCTGTGTAGAGATACAAACCTGACCAGCATTTACGTAGCCGCCCACTGCCGTAGCCTCGGCTACTTGGTCGAGATCGGCGTCGGGGAGGATCACCAGTGGACAGTTCGAACCGAGCTCCAGCGATAGTTTCTTAACACCCGCGACATTCGCCAGCCTCTCTCCGACCTCAGTGCTTCCAGTAAAGCTGAT
>Ga0206959_10036_pt1 | contig 39874 bp, 35 predicted proteins | sample Alteio_BWOrgHeat_31_FD_152971 | JGI IMG/M metagenome (GOLD analysis project Ga0206959, IMG submission 152971) | Enriched cells from forest soil in Barre Woods Harvard Forest LTER site, Petersham, Massachusetts, United States -... | ecosystem: Environmental > Terrestrial > Soil > Temperate forest >...
CAGCTTTGACGTCATTTTTCCCGGATCAGACCCTTCTCTTGCCGCCGCGCACCTCATGGCGCGCCGCTTTGTCGAGGGTTATCCCGCGACTACCGAGGGCAGGGTTGAAGCATGAATTTAGAGTATGGCAGGCGCGAGGCTGTGTATATCGCGGGGTATCTTGCGTAAAACCAGTGGCTATTTCCCCAAACGCGAATCGAAAAAGCCTGCCATGATCTGATACGCTTCGCGGGACTCGGGCAGGCTGACATCGTTCCAGAAGGCATGCGGCAATGCTTCGAAGACGACGAGGTCGGCGTCAACGCCCGATTCGAGGAATTTCCGATGCAGTATGGTCGTCCCGCTCAGTAGGCTATCGCGGCCACTGGTGATGAAGAGGGTGGGCGGGAATCCCGTTACGTCCGCAAACAACGGCGAAAGGACGGGATCTTTCCTATCAGTCGAACCCACATATTCGGAGTCGTGCGCTTCCGAATTAGGCGGGTCAAGGTGGCCGGAAAGACCGTTGAGCGCATACATCGCCCACGAGTCGCCGTACCGGCTGAAGTCGCCCAGGCCGGAAAAGATGCCAAGGGCTCCGGGCAGCGGAAGGCCAAGCTGCTTCAATCGGACGGCTGTCTCAGCAGTGAGGATAGCTCCGGCGGAGGTTCCGTAGAGTGCGATGTTCTTTGGCTTGTAGCTCTTGAGCAGTTCCTTGTAGACCGCGACCGTGTCGTCGACTGCGGCCGGAAAGGGATGCTCGGGCGCAAGGTGGTAGAGGATCGAAACCACCTTGGACTCCGTGAGGTTGGCGATCGGAATCGTCTCGGTGAGCGAGCCCGAATCGGAGTTGAATCCGCCGCCGTGAACGCAAATGAGCACCCGGTTGCTGTTAGCCGGCGGAATCGTCAGCGGAGTGACGATCCGCACGGGGACTCCGGCGAAGGCGCTATCGCCGATGTTCACCGGGTAGACGGCTTTGCTGGCTTCTCCGGCGCGCGCCTGCCAGGCGTCGGTGCCGCTTCGCCGCTCCGCAAGGGACTGCGGGTGAGCAGCGTCAGAGACTGGCCGCGCGAGTCTGGCCTGAGCCTCGGGACTGATCGTTTTCGGCACAGGAATAACGCGTGTGATGTGCGCGGTTCCACTCGGATCAACGTAGCTTGAATCAGTCTGCGGCACGGTTTGGGCCGTGGATTGGGTAAGAGCGAGCGAGGCGGAAAGGCAGAGGGCGGCGAAGATTCCAAACCGAAGCATTTTGTGTCCTGCAGGGCGAATCGCGCTGCGATTTCCACTAGAACACGGGCAGGGGAGGATGTCGAGCGTGGGCAGCGAATCGATGGCCGTATTTGTCTCTCGTTCAATGCGCGCGAGAAGCTTCGAGCGTGGCTCGTATGCCATCTGCGTAGGAGGTCTTGTGAACCTCGTCAAGGAGTTGATGCAGCGCGGCGTCATCCATCAATACTGGAGTCGTCAGCAGATAGTGCATCTCCCCCAGCTCGCGCATGAATGGCTTGAAGAGGCCGATCAGGCGCAACATGGTTTTGCCCGCTACACGGAGTTTCGGCTTACGGCCAGACAGCGCAAAGGCTTGGTTCGCGATTTCGCGCTGCGTGATGGCGCCGACACCGGCGAAGTTCCACCAGCGACCATACGCCTCAGGTTTCCAGCTAGTGCGAGTACGACAGGTCCTACGTCCGGCACATAGACAAACTCATGCGGGAGATCGATCGGTCCGACCATGTCGGCCGTTCCTCCACCTGCCGCAGCCTTGAACACTAAATGCAGAAAGCTGGCATCGACATCCGGCCCGTAAAAATCGGGCAGCCTGAGGATCGTTCCCTGAATCTTTCCTTCGTTGTGGACTTTGAGCAGGGTGTCCTCCTGCGCCTTTCGCATCTGGCCTTTGAAGGTATGGGGGTTGCGGGGATGAGCTTCGGTGACAAGCGGAGTTGTCGGGCGGCCATACGGGTACACGGTGCCGATCAACACTAGGCGCTTGACCCCCTCGGCGACGGCGGCATCGAGCGTCTTCCGGATCAGAATAGGATGAAGCTGGAACTGGTCATACGGAACTCCAACCAGGTAGATGAGCGTCTCGACACCACGAGCTACCGAGCGAACAGATGCTGGATCTTCGGGATTCCATGTGACAATTTCCGCCAGGGGATCGCTTCCAAAAGATTTCTCAAGTTGTTGCTGGTTGCGGCCAACGACTCGATAGGGGTTTCCCTGCAAACGAAGTGCGCTGCCGATACTTTTCCCAATGGCCCCGGCAGCTCCGAACAATGCCGTCTTTCCCATGTCGATACCCATCATCCTAATCTGCTACCGAGCATTTTAATGATCGCAGCTGCCCGCGAAAGCGCCCCGTCGCGTAGGAGTCGGATGATTGCCAAGCCCCTAAAAACCGCATAAAATAAAAAGACTGCAGGAAAGGTTTCAGACAAGCTATGCCGAAGACAGGGATTCATCCAAACTACAATGAAATCAGGGTTATGTGCGCCTGTGGCTCGAGTTTTGCCACCCGCTCAACCCACAAGGGCGACATCCACGTGGAAATCTGTTCAAGCTGCCACCCGTTCTTCACGGGCAAGCAGAAGCTGGTGGATACCGCGGGCCGTGTCGAGCGCTTCCGCCGCAAGTACGCGAAGGCAGAGACCGCATCGAAGTAACAGGCTGCCGAGTACGATCGACAAAGCCTCCGCATTGCGGGGGCTTTCGTTTTCCCGGCGCGCGCTGATCGGAGGGTCGATGAAAAAGAACTGGGACAATCCGGTGGAGCATGCGATGCCGCAAGGCGTGCGTGTGCCGGCTTCTGTCCAGATCGGCGCAGTTACGGTGGCTCCGGCAACAGTGCTGGCTCCAATGGCCGGCGTGACCGACACTGTCTTCCGGCGTTTTATCCGCAACGCCAGTGTGTTCAGTGCTGATGCCGATACAGGGGCGTCGGTCGAGACGGCGGTCACGAATCAGCAGTCAGGTTGCGGGCTCATCATGACCGAGTTCACTTCCGCCGACGGCCTCGCGCGCATGCGGGAGTCGAAGCGCAAGCGCTACCTGACCTTTTACGACGACGAGCATCCGATTTCGGCACAGCTCTTCGGGTCGAATCCCGCAACGCTTGCCGATGCGGCAAGAATTGTCGAAGACACCGGCTTCGACATGGTGGACCTGAACCTGGGCTGCCCGGCAAAGCGCGTTGTAGCGTGCAACGGCGGGAGCGGTTTGCTGCGCGATCTGCCATTGATCGGAAAGATTTTCGAAACGGTGCGTTCGGCGGTGTCGATTCCCTTCACCGTGAAGTTCCGCATGGGCTGGAATGATAACCATATTGTCTGCGTCGACTTGGCGCGACTTGCCGAACAATCCGGCCTGAACGCGGTCGCGCTGCATGCCCGAACCCGCGAGCAGGGCTACTCCGGGCAAGCCCGGTGGGAGTGGATTGCAGCGGTAAAAGACGCGGTGCACATTCCGGTGATAGGCAATGGCGACGTGCGGACTCCCGAGGACGCCTGCGCACTGGTGGCCGAGACCGGCTGCGACGCAGTAATGATCGGGCGCGCGGCACCTGCAAATCCGTGGATCTTCCGGCAGATCGTGCAGTACACGGCGACCGGCCGCTATGACGAACCGACGGATCTCGACCGCTACCGCATGATCCGGCTGTACTTCGAGATGCTGATCGAGGCCGAATATCCCGAGGCGCAAGGCAAGATGAAGCAGTTTGCGTCGTGGTTCACGCACGGCGTGCCGGGCGGCGCTGCGCTGCGCAAGTCGATATATGAATCGAAGACGGGCGAGGCGGTTCTGGCCGCAGTGGAGCGGTTCTTTGAGGCCGGGCCGATCGAGACGCACGCCTCGACAGAAGACCTGTCCGAAGCCGATGCGCTGCTCCTTACCTGCGATTAGGCGGGCGATGGTTGACATGAGCAAGGCTCGAGTCATTACCCTCTCGATTGTCGCTAGCATCCCGATTTCCGTCGTCGGCTTCGTGCTCATTTTTTCATCTTCAAACGATTGATCCCCGACTGTGCCCCACCAAGCCGATGGAAAATGCGGATCGGCAACATTTATATATTTTCTCTACGCACTCGCGCTGTCCGCAATCACTTGGCCGGTGGCTGCTATAGTGATCGCTTGGCGATGGTTGCATCCTTTAAAATATCTGGAATTCTTGTTACAACTCCCCAAATAAATCCGTCCAACATTTGCGCCGCTGTGAAATTGCATCTTCCATATTTTCATTTTCCCGGAGATTGGTGAAAATGGCGACGTAGGCATTTTTAGTAAATGCTCCAAGGTCTTCTCCATTGCGCTTTTCGCTGAACAGGAGTCGGACATCGCGGGCTGCCGCGCTCACCTGCGTGGTGGGTTTCATCGCGATGGCGTTTGCCGCGCGACCGTGTCCGGGGCAGGAGACTTCGGGCACCGCAAATCCCACCTATCCCGTAAAAGGCGTTGTCCTTAACAGCGTGACGCACCAACCAGTCGCGCGAGGGCTGGTGGACGCCCACGAAGGTGCCGTCTTGACTGACAATGATGGCCGCTTCGAGTTGAGCCTCCCGGCGGGCGTGGCTCAGATTACTGTAAAGCGGCCTGGGTACGGGGAGCGAGGGCGAGGTTCAAACCACAGCGTTCAGGTGGGCGCAAATATGCCGCCGCTCACCTTCAACCTGGTGCCGGAGGCGCTAATCACAGGGCAGGTGACACTCTCGACAGCGGATGCGGCTGACGGCATCCGCGTGATGGCGTACCGCAGGCGAATCATCGAGGGCCGTGAACAGTGGATGATGCAGGGCACGGCGATGACCAACAGCGATGGCGGCTTCCGCATCGCCGGGCTGCCGCCGGGACACTATCTGCTCTATACACAACCGGCACGGGATGGCGACGGATCATTGGGACCCTCTGGACGGCCAGGTCGAGTGGCTGCGACGTATGGGTATCCGGCTTCCTACTATCCCGGCGTCGCGGATATATCCGGAGCAAGTTTGCTGACATTGACTGCGGGACAGCATGCGGAAGCGGATTTCACATTGACGCGCCAGGAGTTTTACCCCGTAACCGTCACGATTGCAAATCATGAGATGGGAGGCGGGATGAACCTCCAGGTGCGCGACAGAAACGGCCGCCAGATGGGCTTTCCTGTGCGGTGGAACCCCCAGCTGGGAACAGCCGGGGTAAATGTGCCGACTGGCAGCTACTTCATGGAGGGCCGGCGCAGAGGAGAAGGTCAGCTTTATGGCCGGGTCGAATTCACAGTTACCGGCGCGCCGCTGACAGGACTGAGCATGGCGCTTCTGCCGCTGCATGCTGTTCCGGTGACGGTACACAAGGTATTTACCGCGACGAGCAATTCGGGAGGAGGCATCCAGCCGGTTGAAAACGATTCCAGCGCAGGGCTGAATATCTCGCTCACGCCCGCGGAGGAGTTCTTCGGCCAGAACGGAGGCGGGGGGGGATTGCGGCAGGCGGAAGGCGCGAGCGATGGTAGCTCGTTCGAGATCGACAACGTAGGTCCGGGGCGTTATTGGGTCGAGCCGTCTCCGTTTGAGGGGTACGTAAGCTCCATCACGAGCGGCGGCGTGGATCTGGCCCGGGATCCGCTGGTAGTTGGGGTGGGGAGCACATCGCCCCCCATTGAGGTCACGCTCCGCAATGACAGCGGAACAATTTCTGTGCAGCTCGCTACAGGTGAGATTGGCGAACAAGCAGGGACCGCGAGCGTAGGCGAACAACAGCAAACCTATGTCTACGCAATCCCGATGTTTGCGTCGGCTGGCCCCATCAAATTAGGCGGTATGCAGGGATCGGGGCAGACAACGATTTCAGGGCTTGCGCCTGGCTCGTATCGCGTGATCGCATTTGATACCCCACAGGAGATCGACTTCCACTCGTCGGAAGGATTGGCGAAATACGCCGGTCAGGGCGAGACGGTTACCGTAGAAGCGAGCGGTTCGGTCAATGTACAGCTGGATGTAATCCACGCCAGCAACGCGGATGCAGAGTGATGACACGATCGCGGATTGCGTTGACGTTGCTTGCGGCCCTCACGCCGCACCCACTCGTCCAGGCACAGACTGCAGGCAAGTACACCATCAGCGGCATTGTCGTGAGCGCAGCGACGGGACAGCCGTTGGATCGCACAGATGTGACATTGCAGACTTCCAATCGGGGAACGGTTGTCACCGAGACCACGACCGGTGAAGATGGACGGTTCGTCTTCGAGCGCCTGACAGCAGCAAAATATACGTTGGAGGCTTCGCGGCGCGGCTACATTACCGCGGCGTATGACGAGCATCAGGGATTTTCGACAGCGATTGTGACGGGCGAGGGCCTGACCTCTGACAGACTCACGTTTCAGTTGTCCCCACGAGCAGTAATCAAAGGCATGGTGACCGACGAGGCTGGCGATCCGGTCCAGCAAGCGCATGTTTCTCTCTATCGCCAGAATTTACGCAATGGTCTGGGAAACATCGTGCGCGCGGGCATGACAGTCACGGATGACACAGGCGCGTATGAGTTTGCCCGACTGGAGGCGGGAAATTATTACGTCGCAGTGAGCGCCACCCCCTGGTATGCGACTCGGACGCAGGAAAGGAGAGACGCCGAGGGCAATGTAATCGCCGATGCCCAGCGCTCGCAACTGGATGTGGCGTATCCGACCACATTCTATGCGGATGTGACTGACTCCGATTCGGCGACGCCGATTCCGGTCAAGGCCGGGGACCAGGTACAGGTGAATTTCGCCATGCACGCCGTACCGGCGATCCATCTTTCTGTGCAGGTACCCACGTCATCGGGACGCGGCTTCACCATGCCGCAACTGGCTCAGGAGATTTTCGGGTCGACGGATCCGGTGCAGAGTTCGATGTCTTCCATGAGAAGAGATGGCAGCCAGGACAACGACGGCCAAATGACGGTGATATTCGATGGTGTTGCTCCCGGACATTATGCCGTGGAGTTGCGCGGCAGGGGCGAAACAAGCCGCTCTGCCGGTATCGACGCAACCAGCGACGCCAAAATTGACCTGTACCAGATCGCAGCAATACCCGATGTATCCGGCAAGGCCGTAATGGCCGGCGGGGAAAAGCTTCCCGATGAGCTGAGCATTTCGCTGCGATCATCAGACGGTCGCAATGCTGGTGGAGAACGCGTGGATGCCGATGGATCCTTCTCGCTGCATGGGATTCCTCCTGGCAGCTATGAAGTATGGGCGAATGCTGCGGGCACTCCGGTGGCTGTGACGCATTTGACGGCAACCGGAGCCACCACTGACGGGCACCTCCTGAAAGTGGGTAGCCAGCCGGTCGCGATTTCTGCGACGCTGGCGGCAGGATCGGCAACCATAACCGGTTTCGCCAAGCGCGACGGCAAACCCGCAGCCGGAGTGATGATCCTGATGACGCCGAAGAATCCCGGAGCGGACCGTGAGATGTTTCGCCGCGATCAGAGCGATTCGGACGGCAGCTTTACGCTGCGGCAGGCAGTGCCGGGTGAATATACGGTGGTGGCCATCGAAGACGGCTGGGCGCTGGACTGGGCGCATCCCGAAGTGATCGCGCATTATCTGCCCAAAGGGCAAAAGGTAACAGTCCCCACGCACAGTAAGGATTTCGCGCTCAAGGATGCAGTTGAAGTTCAGCCGAAATAGATCAGCCGCTGTTACATATCTAGAATTGGTTGCATGATTTGGTTTTGAAAGGGCACGGCTTCAGTCGTGCCACAAAACCGCATAAACATAGGGCTTTAGCCCCCGAGGGGTGGGGTTGTAGTGTCTGATTGGATTTGCGCAACCAGTTCTAGATTAATCGACGGTGACAACGATCAGCGAAGCGTCATCCTGAAACTGGTTCGAGCAGAACGCAGACACATCCTCCAGAACACGCTTGCGAATGCTGTGGACTCCCTGTTTGCGGCTGGCCAGCACCGAGGCGATCAACCGTTGGTAACCGAACTCCTCTTCCTTTTCATTCCACGCATCGAGAACCCCGTCCGTCATCAGCACCAGCACGTCGCCAGAAGTCAGGTGCACCTCGCGGTCGCTGTACGTCCAGTGCGAGAAAAGGCCCAATACCCCGCTATAAGCTGCGGGAAACTCGATGGCGCCGTCGGCATGTACGAGAAGAGGCAAACAGTGGCCTGCATTCTCGTATTTGAGTTTGCGCGTGTGCCCATCGAGAATCGCATAGAAGAAAGTGATGAACCGTCCCGGCGCGATGTGATCGCAGAGGACGTTGTTCAGTTTGGCGCACAGCGCGGCCGGAGATTCGACAGGCGGGTTGCCGCCGTCCTGAGTGAAGGCTTTGACTGACGCCTGCAGATTCGCCATCAACAGAGCAGCTGCCAAGCCCTTGCCGGAAACATCGGCGATACAAAGGCCAAGCTTACCTTTCTCGAGCGCAAGCACGTCGAAGTAATCGCCGCTGACACTGCGCGCTGGCTGCCACCCACATGCGATTTGAAAGCCGGGGATCTGGGGCGTTTCGCGCGGCAGCAAATGCATCTGGATTTCATACGCCTGCTGCAGCTCGGACTGGTGCGTTTGCTTTTCCGTAAGGCCGAGCTGCACTTGGCTCTGTAATTGCCGGTTGTGCTCCTCGAGACGTGAACGCGAATCACCGAAGGCGAAGACCAGCACGCCGACAATCAATGTAACAATCATGCCGAGGGGTGCATCGCTGAAGAGCCCATGCCTGAAGTTGACGGTGTGCGACCCGAAAATGAAGTAAATGGAAAGCTCACCGGCGAGGGTCGCGATAACACCGATGCAAAGCAGGAGAGCGATATAGGCAATCCAGTTCCACGGCCGAGTGCGGCTCTCGAATAGCGAGCGCCCGGCGAGTATAAGCGCAACAGAAACGTTACCGGCAACGAAGGTATAGATGAGAGTGCCGACGCTGTGGGCTGGGATGTGAACAGCCCAGAGAAGCAAACGCACACAAACGGCTACCAGCAGCAGAATGAGCTGGAAGAGCAGGTTGAATCCTGCAACGATTGTCTTGCGCGAGCTCTCTTTAGGCATGGCCGGAGAAATGGGGAAGCCTAAAGATAGCAGGACGGAAGAAACAGGGCCAAAAGACAACAAAACCCCACCCCTCGTCGCGACCTGAATTCTCCCAAAGGCCCCTGAGTCCCTCATCCTTGACGCCTCTATCCCTCAAGGGTGGGACGAATCTGCGACAACCAAAATAAAAAGGCCCGGTCACCCACGTTACCGGGCCTTCTCTGTTAAGCGGGACTGTGCCCGGGCTCAACGTCTCTAAAGCTCTATTAACCTGCCTGCGCGAGACACTCGACCGCCTCGCATTCGGCACTTCGCTCTGTGCACAACTCAATTGTCACCCGTATCGCGAAATTTAGCGGGCTATCTTTTGGTCAGAAATCCTCAAAATTCACGGGTGTGCCTTCGCCGAAAATTTCTTTCTACGGCTCTAACTAATAGGTCTGGAGACAGACTAGTTCGAAAAGCGCAGTTGGGCGTTTTCAGTTCAGGAAAGAAGGGCCGCCCCGAAGAGCGACCCGCGAGTTTGAAACATATCGGGCTGCGTAACGAACAGCGACAGGGTTCCGGCATAGAACTCGAGGTCGCTGGTCTTGCCGTAGTCGGTGATCGCCTTGCTGCGTCCCCCATCCTTTTTGGCTGCCTCCAGAAACTTGGGAAGGTTGTGCGCTTCTCCTTTCGGAATCCCCCCGCCCGGTTTCTCGGCCGGTCCAAAATCGATCGCGTGTCCAACCTCGTGGGCCAAGATCCTGGCAAAATCCGCATCGCATGCGGAGATAATCTTCTGGAAGAGAATAAATTTCTTTGTCCAGGGTCCGGTATCCTTCGTCTTGAATGCAAAATCGAAGGCCGCGGCCTGCCCATCCGCGCCAACCTGTTTGCTCGAAGTCTCGAATGTGACGTCGCCGATTCGCATGATCAGCGATTCGTCGATGTTCGCTCCCAGGCCTTTCCAAGAGGAAGCCAGTATCAAATAATCTCATTGATTCACTTCATTGATTAGCAAACTAATCCAGCCCGCGTCTTTGATTGGACCAAGGTCCGATTGACGCTCCTTGTCGAGCTTTCCTATAGTCAGCCGGGCTTGAGAATCCCCTATGCATGAGCCCTGGAGGATTGCTATGGAGCGGCGTGAATTCCTAAAGAGTGCGGCAGCAATGGGCCTGGCTGCAGGAACATCGGGAGCCGGTGTAGCAGCTGCAGCGGTAGCCGAAGCGCAGACTGGTCTGGGCGGCGTCAATTTAGCCGATGCGCAAGCGGCATTGGCACAGTTTCGCAAAACAATTCCCGCCAATTTTGACCGCATCTATGTTGAGAATGTCATTGTTCCTTTCTTCATGACCAGTCTCTACGAAGGCGAACGGCCGATCCTGCCGATGATTGATCTTAATTTCACCAAGGAAATGGCACTGCCCTATCATCTTTGGGGAATGCTCTACGAGGATTGGAAGCCGGCTCCCAACGAGGGCGTTACAGTCTTTTTGCAGGGCCTCGAGAAGCGTGGCGAAAATAACCTGCGCAAGCGCATCTACTTCTCCGCAGTCACGCCGGATTTGTACGCCCCAATGTACCAGGCCAAGGTTGCTTCCTTTCTTGATCAACTCTTGGACCCGAAATTTGCCGGCAAACCCTTTATGCGGCACTATCTGGATTATTACTGGGATGTTTATTGGAATTTACACCTCGGCGTAAAGGGTGCGGACATTCCAAAAGAAGTTATCCAGGTCGGAGAGGGATTTAACACCGTCCTGGCCTACCGCAACCCGACACTTCCCGTCTTTTATGAAAATTACATGACGGTGCGCAAGAACCTCCCCTTCCTCAAGCAATGGGTCGACAAGCATGTCGAAGACATCGTTGCCGGACACACCCCCAATGCAGAAAAGACGATGGTTTGGTATTGGCTGAAGAACGCCGGCACAGGGGAGCACTTCAGCAAGAAAGATATTATCTTCGAATGCTTCCACAATTTCGTCGCCTTCAGTCAATGGGGCAATTCCATCTTCGGTATCATGTCGCGTCTCAGCGAAAACACCGGCGACGCGGAAATTCGTGCTGCATTCCAGAAGACGATGTCTGGTGATTACGACAATGCGAATGGGGCGGCGTATACTCCGCTCGAACTATTTGTAATGGAGCTGTTTCGCGTCATCTCCCCCAACGGAGGAAGCCTCTCGAGTTTCGACGACGCGCATGAACAGACCTTCTTTGGTGAATCGCCCCACACGCAGTTGGGGCTAACCTTTGCACGCGGTAACTACATCAGCACGCCGCACACCAGCACCAGCTTCAGCCCGGTACATTGGACGAACCCGAAACAATTCGATCCTCAGCGTTATCTCAGCGTACCGACAAGCGCCGAGATCGACGCAGAGAGAACTAAGAAGATTGGCCTCGCCAAGTGTCCATTCGATAGGACGACCCTTGAAGTCCAGGATGGTCGAAAGGTCGGCCTCACCAACAGCGGCTTCGGCACGGTCTTCGGTGTGTCTGATGGTAAGCCGATGCCTGTCTGCGACTATGCCGGCTTCGCGCCCTTCGGCTTCAGCTACCGCCGCTGCCCCGGCGAACAGTTAACCATCCAGGTATTCGAGGATTTCCTTCGCAAAGTCTGGCACGACAAAATCGTCTTCCGCCAACTCGATATGCCCAACCCTGGACGGGTTCCAGTCGGACCGAGCGCAGTTGTAGACGACAATCTCGCCTTCAGTAGGTCTTCTTGAGAGCTGAAATGGGTTCCTTGGTACGTACACCATACACGAACATCAGAGGCACTCAAAAATACCTCGGAGTTCGTTTTTGCTCACGGTCTTAGCAAATTCGCTATAGTGTGATCCACTGGCGCTTAAAAATTACTTAACTCTACAGTCGGAGCCGGACTTTGGTTTTGGATGGGCCGTGCATTCTGAAAAGTATTGCAGGTTGCCGTTTTCAGCCAATCCTCAGTTACTTTAATCTGCTTCTTCAACACGAGCCAGGTGACTCCTGTCGAGCAAGGTGGCACCGTCAGAGAGCCTTGATAGGTGTAGTAGTTGAGCTTATCCGAATTGTTCCCCTCTTCTGGCAGTAGCATCTTTGGGTTTATCGTCACCGAGCCATGACCGCCGTACGAAGTGGGGAGATTCTTCCAGATTTGTTCAACATAATGGTTTGGAGGGTCACCTATGATGGTCAGAACAGCAATTACCAGTATGTTGTTCTTTGCGTCCTGATGAACAAAGTGAGTTTCCATAACCGCATTCTGGACCCCGGGAAGCGTATGCTCGGCGGGAAAGTGGAAGTGGATCTGAACCAGATTGTATGTATCGCCATTCAAGGTGATGCTATTTGTCGGGCTGCCTGAGGCGGTTGGAGCGAGAATTTCAGTAGCGTAGTTGATGTTCTCTACTAAGAAGGTTGCACTGTTGTACTCAAACTCAATCTTCGGCAGCGTCGTCGGTTGGATATTCGGAATGGCAATCGGCGACTGGCCCGTCGCTGCCCCGCACGAAGAAGTTGGAAATTCCTGCGCCCAGTAGGCGGGCCATTGAATGCACCATAGGACCAGTTGCTCGGGTTTTGAGCGAAAGAACTTCTGGAAAGGCCGCTCGCTGCAACCAGAATAACAATCAAAGATTTACACGGATTTAGAATCATACGTCCCTTTCTGATTCATGAAATCCAGGATTTTCGGGTTCAGCCCGGTGGCTTGGAATTCTGTACTCCTTCACCTTCAAAATCAAGTTGTTTCCAGAGTAATCACACTTCTGAAGATGATAAGAGGTATTCGAAGATTTTCTCCGCAAGGTCTGGCACGACAAAATCGTCTTCCGTAAACTCGATATCCCCAGCCCAAGATGGGATCCAGTCGGACCGAGCGCAGTGGTCGACGACAATCTCGCCTTCACCATGCCTTCGTGAGTTTTCGCGGCTGGCCTCAATCTCGGGCCGAAGCTTCCGACAGCTCGGCCCACTCTTCTTCCGTGTAGCGCGGAGTGATGTGCTGCGGGCAGTTCCAGTCAAACGCTTCGACATGGATCAGCAGAACGCGCTCCGGGGGTGATTTCTCCTCCAGCGGCAGCAGTTCCCTGATGAGCTTCCTCGAAGCCTCATCTCCTTCGCGAATCTCTACGCGCCCCAGTATCTTGAGCCTCTGTTGCCCGGGGTAGTCCATCAGAAAGAGGGCAACACGGTCATCATGATGAAGGTTCCCTACACTGATGTATTGGTTGTTGCGTTGTTGCCGCGCAGGTCGACGAAACCGATCGTCCGATCATCCAGTATGCGAAGAAAACCCTTTCGGACCGCCGCGAAACTGGATGTATGGCCATCCTGTTTCGCTAATCGTCGCCATATAGAACCCATCGCGCTGCTGGATGAACGCGCTCTCGTACGTCCCGAGCCGATCGCCAGCGTTGCTCGATCGCTCCATGCGTTCATAGAGGTGCCGGCTTCCGTGCTTCTTCTGCTCTTCTTTGACGAGAGGGGTGAATGCAAGCTCTGCGAATCGGTGGCCCATGATGATTCCTCCCGATGCTGGACTCTAGCTTACTCGACCCCAGCGACGATGACTGGATATGCTACGTAGCGTATAGTACGTATCGTACTATAACTATCCAAGCGCTCCATAATGAATCAGGAGGCGTCGAAACCCAATTCCGGAATCAGCTCTCGCTGAGAAGTCGAAAACGGTTTGGCCGGGGTTGCAGGATAGCCGGGGACTGAATAAGGAGACCCTTATGATCGTTGGGAAGGTCTTGGTGACTGGCCTCAAGATCCTTGCCGTGTGCCTTCTGTTTGCCTCGTGTTTCATCGCTGGGGGGGTGCTCTCGGGATTGGGCAAGATAGCACAACAAGCGCCTCCTTCCACGAACGTCCAGCATGTGCCTCCCGAACAGCTGGCGATCTCACCCTCGGCTCAGACCTTCTCGAAGTCGCACGCCCCGCACGTGCCTGACAATTCACTGCGCACAATCCTCGCTTTTTCCGTCTGCGTCGGAGTCGTTCTATCGTATCTAATCCTGCGCTCGAGCTGGCACGGCTGGCCTCTCGTGGGCACGATCTTCTTAGGCCTGTATGGCATCTCGACCGTAGCTTCTCAAGTCGAAACGTTATTTTTTCTGTCGAGCAAGTTGCCGCACGGAATGATTCGAGCCATCTTTTTACAGGGAGCGATTACAGCGGCTTTGTTTGCGCCATTGGCGGTTTTACTGCTGGGCAAGTGGCACACATCTTTGGCGATACGAACGGCTTTCTCGACCGGCCCATGGAGCGCCTCATCCGTCGCCACGCGGCTTGCGGTCATTGTGGTCGCCTTCGTGTTTCTCTACATGTTCTTCGGCTATTACGTGGCTTGGCAGAGCTCAGCGGTTCGGCAGTATTACGGCGGCCCAGCACAGCCAGGTTTCTTCGCCGCGCTGAAGGCCAACTGGCAGTACAACCCCTGGATCTACCCGTTGCAAGTATTTCGTGCCCTGCTCTATGCTGTCAGTTTGTACCCTCTTGTCCGAATGCTCCGCGCTGCCCGGTGGGAATCGGCTCTCGCCATGGCGCTTTTCCTGTCTGTTTTGACGGGGATCCTGCTACTCCCCAACCCACTCATGCCTCCCAAGGTGGCTTACGCGCATTTCCGGGAGACCTTAGGCTTCAGTTTGGTCTTCGGAGCTCTTGCTGGCTGGCTTATGAGTGGTCCGCTGCCGGCCGCTGCCAGGAGCGCTACGCTTCCTCCTCACCGGGTCGTTGGTGAAACTTCGCGTGAGTTCTGAAAAAGTGGGCTGATGGACCCTCGGGGCAGGCATTCTCGGACACCTCAGCCTTGCGCAGCAACGCCCGGTAGAAGCACCGGCTATCAGGCCGATGTCGATCTTTGATGGAACGGCTTAGTCTCGGGGACGAATTTCTATCGAGCTAGGGGGCGCAACAAGGCGAGCGCGTGAGCCCGCCGTCGTAGGTAACTGCCCGTCAACAGTTAAAGCCACAATAGACGATCCGTTTGACGCAGTGGCCAACCCGAAGTTGGCGCGACCAGCATCGGTCAGCGGGACAGCACTTTGGTCTAAGACGCGACAGATCCCGACAACCTCATGGCCAGACTGACAAAATCGGTGCGCTTTCAGCCGTGATCCCGTCCAGCGAGGCATGTTCGGTCTCGACGACGAGAAGCCTGAGTCTGGAAAGCAGATCTTATTGCCCATTCGAAATTGCGCCGTTGTTGAGCAGGATGGCGCCGATCACCCGGCATTGCCCTGCGCACCATCGGCAATCTCGATATTGCGAGCCCGCGCCGCCTCCGTGATCGTTTCCTCCACCTTTCGGAACGCCATGCGAATTGCTGTGCGCGGCCGAACTCCCGCCAGTTTGATCGGATCTCCTCACTGACGTCTTTTCGCCTGCGAAGGATGGGCTGGAATAGAGGAGGAATCAGTCGTCTTAACCAGCTCCGCCACTTGTTTGCCGAATCGAATCTCGGCGTCGCTGTACTTTGCCGTGCTCACCAGAGGAACCAGTGCGAGAAGGTGTCTGCGCAGCACAATCACGCGGGTGAGCACCGTCGCCGGCCAGACAACGGAAGAGATGATTTGTGAGATCAAGCCCAAAATGCTTGTTCCCGCATCTTTCATCCAGAACTTCACCTAAATCGATCAATTTATTTCGAGGACCAAGTGCGACAGAAACTTGGCCGACCGTTTCATCTGAAGATCTATAATGGAAATAGAGACAAAAAAGGCGCGGCCGCTTCGCAGCCGCGCCTTTTGTCTTCGGCCAAGCGGTATGCCGCAACCCTTTTAGAATCAATGACAAGGATGCAACCGTAATCGTATGAATCATTTACCGCAAAGCCGAAGCTCCGCTCTGAAATCAGTGCAGCTATTTCTCTTAAGTCATTTGGAATCAAAGCAAGTGAAAACCAAATCGCTTCATACACTTGTCAAAATTAAGACTAACAACTCCCACCGAATCATACACTTGTAAAAAACAAGGGAGGGAGGGAGCATCTGGAAGCCACTTCCCAAAAGGGAACGCGCGGCACGAGACCAGACAGGCGATAATATTGACTCAGACTCCAGGAGCATTATCCATGTCGAGCGTTGCCCGTAAAGCCTTCGTTGTCGTCCTTTTTACTCTCGCCGGAATCTCCGCGCTGGCCGAGAACCGCATCATCTATTCGGCCACCGCCGACGCGCACGCCGATATTGCCCAAGCCCTCCACACGGCGGCGAAGACACATAAGCACGTCATCCTCGATTTCGGCGGAAACTGGTGCGGCGACTGCCAGGTGCTGGACATCTACTTCCACCAGCAGCCCAACCTGCCGATCCTGGAAGACAACTTCGTGCTGGTGCATGTCGACATCGGCCACATGGACAAGAACACCGATGTCGCCGAGAAATATGACATCCCGCTCAAGCGCGGAGTTCCCGCCCTCGCCGTCCTCGACGAACACGGACACCTGCTTTACAGTCAGAAGACCGGCGAGTTCGAGGCCATGCGCAAGATGGACCCGGCCTCGGTCACCGAGTTCCTGAATCAGTGGAAGCCTAAGCACTGACACGACACTAACAACAACGCTGACAATGCGTCCCATGTCCGTTAGTCTGAGAAATGATGCTCCTCCGCTCTTTCGATCATCTTCGGCGAGCCATGTGGAGAGCCCTTGCTCACGGGGCCTTCAATAATGCCAAAGCGGCTGCCTACTCGGCGATCCTGAGCATTTTTCCGGCACTGCTCGTTGTCACCACGCTGCTGGCCTTCACCCCCGAGACAGACACGGTGCGCGGCGACATCCGCAACGGCTTCAGCGACATCCTTCCGCCGGACACCATGTCCCTGCTGCAGACCTATTTCCAGACCAATCACGCCCGCTCCGTGCGCCTGATCTGGACCTCGGTGTTCATCACCATCTTCGCCGCCATGGGCGTGATGCTGTCCCTTATGGACGGCTTCCGCCGCGCCTACTTGTTGCCGCGTAGTGAGTGGAGTTCGTGGCAAGAGCATCTCGTTGCCTTGGCCTTGGTGCCTGCCACGCTCGTGCCTCTCATCTTCGCCACCCTGCTGGTGGCCTTCGGGCACAGCATCGAAAACTGGATGATTGACAATGCCGACCACGAGTTGCGCTTCTATGTATTGCTGATCTGGCGCATCATCCGCTGGGCCATTGCCATGCTAACCAGCGTTGTAGTCCTGGGGGTGATCTATCACTTCGGCACGCCCCGCAAGCGCCCCTGGGGACAGATCGTACCCGGAGGCCTGCTGGCCACGGTAACGTGGTTCCTGGCCACGCTCATCTATGGCTGGTACCTCACCCGCTACGCCGACTACTCGGTCGTCTATGGCTCACTCGGAGCCGGGGTGGCCACCCTGGTCTGGCTCTACATGGTCTGCTTCATCATTCTCTTTGGCGCCGAATTCAACGCGCTGCTCTATCCTGTCTCTCCGCCGCCCATTTCACCGCCCTCTGCGCAGAACGATGGTGAAAACTCGGTTACGATTCGCTCCCATCAATCCGTATGACCGACGCAAACCACTCTCGCGAGTTAGAATGAAAATGCTTTCATCAACATTGAAAAGATACACACGCAGTTGGGGGATGGATGAACGTCACGCTTGCCGGTTCGAATCTTGCGCCGGGGGAAAATGCCCGCCGCGCCAAGATCGTTGCTACCCTGGGCCCTGCTTCAAACAGTGAAACGACTTTTCGATCGCTGGTCCGTGCAGGCCTGGATGTTGCGCGCCTGAACTTCTCGCATGGCACTCATCCCCAGAAGCTGGAACTCATCGAAATGGTCCGCAAGGTCGCGCGCGAGGAGGGCAAGAGCATCTGTATCCTGGGTGACCTGCAAGGACCGAAGATTCGGACAGGCCGCCTGCAGGACCGCCTGCCCATCCATCTCGAGACCGGCCAGCACCTGACCATCACTCCGCGCGACATTCCGGGCACCTCGACAGTCATCTCCACAACCTTTCCTACTCTGGCTGAGAATCTCGAAACCGGGGCGCGCATTCTGCTTTCGGACGGGCTAATCGAGCTGCTGGTGCTCGCTGTGAATGGCGAGGATGTAGAGTGCGAAGTGATTAACGGCGGGGTACTGGGCGAGAACAAGGGCATCAACCTTCCGGGCATCGCCGTTCGCGTGCCCTCGCTCACCGAGAAAGACGAAGCCGATCTCGTATTCGCGATCAGGAATGGCGTCGACGCTATTGCCGTGTCCTTCGTACGTACAGCCGACGATGTCAAGCTGGTGAAGGAGCGCATCTCTGATCTGGGCGCCGATACCTGGGTAATCGCCAAGCTGGAAAAGCCACAGGCCATCGAACACCTTGAAGAGATTCTCGAAGTCGCTGACGGAGTGATGGTTGCCCGTGGGGATCTGGGTGTTGAGATGCCCCCGGAAAAAGTGCCCGCGATTCAAAAGCTCGTCATCCGCCGCGCATCCGAACACCGCAAGCCGGTGATCACCGCCACGCAGATGCTGGAGTCTATGATCGAAAATCCGCGGCCCACACGCGCTGAAGCCAGCGACGTGGCCAACGCGATTTACGACGGCACCGACGCGGTAATGCTCTCGGGCGAAAGCGCCGCCGGCAAGTATCCTGTGGAGGCGGTCAGGATGATGGCGAGAATTGTTGTTGAGTCGGAATCGGAGATTCATGACACATTTGCGCCGCACGATGGCCGCCCCAGTAACCTTCGGCTCTCCGTCGCCGAGACAATCTGCGAATCGATGGCCCACGCCGCGCAGGATCTCGACCTGAAGGCGATCGCCGTCTTCACCGAGACCGGCACAACCGCCCGCCAGCTATCGAAGTACCGCCCCAAGCCACCGATTTACGCGCTCTCAAGTGTTGACGTCGTTATCAACCGTATGTGCCTTCTGTGGGGCGTGCAGTCGGTTCGATGTGCAAAGGCCAATACCGCCGAGGAAATGGTTGATATGGCGGAGGAATTGCTGGAAACCGCCGGCTTCGTCTCTCCTCAGGACATCCTGGGCATCGTCGCGGGAACGCGCACCAAATCAGGCTCGACGAATTTCCTGCGCCTGCACGTACTTGGCGATCGGTTGCACGAGACCGCAAAATGACAATCCCGCCCGGAGGAGTGCCTGCGGATTCGTTGAGATGGAGTGTGTGCTGCCTCGCCTTAGACCGGATTCGTTAGCCGCAGAAATTCGAACTCATCATGGGCCGAATCCGCATACTTTCCGATCAGGTGGCGAACCAGATCGCCGCGGGCGAGGTAGTCGACCGCCCGGCGTCGGTCGTCAAGGAACTGCTGGAGAACGCACTCGATGCGGGCGCCACGCGCATTCTTGTCGAGGTAGAAGCGGGTGGACGCAAGCTCCTTCGCGTCGTCGACAACGGCACCGGCATGGTTCGCGACGATGCGCTGCTGGCCTTCGAGCGCCATGCCACTTCGAAAATACGCTCCAGCGATGACCTGCTTTCTATTGCGACTCTGGGTTTTCGCGGCGAAGCCCTGCCCTCCATCGCATCGGTCTCACGCCTGGAGCTTGAAACCCGTGCGGCCGCTGAGACCAGTGGAACGCGCCTCGAAATTGTCGGCGGAAAAATCTTTCGCGTAGAAGACGCCGGACTGCCTGCGGGCACAACGATTGCAGTTCGCGATCTCTTCTTTAACACGCCCGCGCGGCGCAAATTCCTCAAGGCGGAAAGCACGGAGCTCTCACACGTAACTGCGTTGGTTACACATTATGCGCTGGCGCATCCCGAGAAACATTTCTCGCTGCATTCGGCCACGAACGCACTGCTTATCGCGCCTCCTGTCCAGAAGGTTTCCGAACGCATCTTTCAAATTTTCGGCAAAGATACGCTCGATCAGCTTGTGCAGCTGACAACCGAGCAAAGATTCGATCGTACCGGTCTGCCTGAACCGCCGCCATGGAAGCGCGACGAGGGCTATCAGCCGTCCGATCCCGGATTTTTGCGGATCAGCGGTTTTGTCTCCAAACCCGAGCTGCAAAAGCTTAACCGAAATTCGATCTACGTCTTCGTGAACCGGCGCCTCATCCGCGACCGGCTTATCCTGCACGCGGTCAGCGAGGCCTACCGCAACATCATTCCGCCCACGTCGTTCCCGGTCATCCTCATGTTTCTCGAAATGCCGCCGCACGAAGTGGACGTAAATGTGCATCCGTCGAAGACGGAAGTCCGCTTTCGTCAGCAGAGCTACATTCACGACTTCGTGCGCGACAGCATTCGCGACACGCTCATCAAGGCGCGGCCGGCCACGGGATTTCTGGCTGCGCTCACCACGAATCCTCACACCTCTGCTGCATTGGTGCCCGCCAGCTCGCCTAGCCCCGCAGAAAGCGACGCGGAGCCGCTGAAGGATTCCGAGCCCGCTATAAGCGCGGACGATGCGGTGCCCTTTGCGCTGACGGAGCCAGCGCGAGAGCTGGAAGACGTAAAACTTCCCTTCGCAATCTCTGCCGCGGAGCAATCTGTAAACTCTGCTGGCCACGAGTGCGAGCCGAGCTGGGATACGCAGACGCTGCCCGAGGGCGGCGAGCCAGCCAATCTCAACTCCCTAGCATCGCTCAAGCCGCTGGGGCAACTGCGCGAATCGTTCATTCTCGCCGTGAATGACGAGGGCCTGTGGATCGTCGATCAACATGTCGCCCATGAGCGCGTGCTCTTCGAGAAGATCCTGCGCGCGAGGGAAGTCGAGAGTGTCGAGCGCCAGCGGCTGCTCATGCCCATGCTGATCGATCTGCAGCCCCACCAGATGGTGCTCTTCGCCGGCATTGCACAGGAATTGGAGCGCAACGGCTTCGAGGTCGAGCCTTTCGGTCCGCACACGCTCGCGATCAAGGCCGCGCCGGTTGGCCTCGAAGGCCGCCATCTCGAACGCATGCTCATGGAGGTGTTGGAGCAGGCGGGAAATCCGGCGCAATCCGAGAATCTGGGCACGCTCCGCACGCGCATTGCGGCGTCGATCGCCTGCCACGCAGCCGTCAAGATCAACATGCCGCTCGACCCCCGGCGCATGGAGTGGCTGCTCGCCGAACTCGCGCGCACCGAGCACCCCACGAGCTGCCCGCACGGGCGTCCCATCGCTTTACGGTATTCTTGGAAAGACATCCAGCGGGCTTTTCAGCGAATCTAGATTCGCTTCCCACTAGACAAAAGAAGGTCTCTTTGACACCCGAACAGTTACAAGCCGTGCGCGCCGAGCGTTGGCGGCAGAAATCCAACCCCCTCCTTACGCTCGAAGATGCAGCGGCATGGCTCAACACCACGGGTTTGTGCCTCTTCCTTCCGCGTCATAATCAGTTTCTTGTGCCCGCCCCCTCGTTTGTTGAAGCCTGCACCGGCGAGCCGAGCGAGACACCTGCCTCCGGCGCCATTGAAAACGCCAGCGGTCTGATGATCCGGCTGATGGAAGATGGCGCGGTGCTTCCCCTCAACCTCTTCGGCACACTTTCCGAACAGCCGGATTTTCTGGTGTCGCGCGAAGCATTCCCTTACATCTTCAGCCTGCGCGGCGGCCGCAGTTGGAAAGTGGTGCCCGCCAAAGCATCGCCGCTGGTGGCCGAAATATGGAGGACCTTGGAAAAGGGAACCTCCCTCGAAGCAACGGAAATTCAGGCATCTCTGGGACGCGAAGTGACTGAAGCCGCAGTGCTCCGCGGACTCATGGAACTGTGGAGCGCCCTGCGCGTCATGCCGGTCTATGCGGCCAACGGGGCCGCAAACGAGCCAACCCGCTGGGAGCTCACACAGACGCGCTTCTCCGATGCGTTGAACGCGGCGAACAAGATTGCCCAGACCACGGCGCTTTCCGCCTTGGTCTCGCTCTATCTCGAATCCGTACTCGCCGCCAGCGCAGACGAGGTCGAGACGTTCCTCTCGCCCCTCACCTCACGATCAAAGGTACGTGAAGTGGTGAATGGACTCGCGGCCACCCGGCAGGTTTCGCTCATCCCGGTGGGCGTGCAGACCATGTTCCACATCACCGGGTCGCTCCCGGAGTTTGCCGAGCCCGAGCCAGCAGCCGACGCCCTGCCGGAGACTCAGCCTCGCTTCGAGCGCGAGCGTCCATTCAGGAAACCAGGAGATGCAGACCGGCGTCTGCCGTTCAAGCAAGACCGGCCCCGCACCGGACCACGGCCAGAGCGCTTTGCTGCAGGCGGCGCCAGAGCTGCAGGTCGAGGCGGCGCAGGCCGAAGCAGCGGACGCCCACTGCGCAAGGGCACGGATTCTCAGGGCAATTACCCGCCGCGTCGCAAACAGTTTGGCACGAATGCTGATGGTCCAGCCCGTCCCAGACCTGGAGGCGACCGCCCTTATCGCAAACCCGAAGACGGGGACCGGCCGCCCTTCGCCAGGCGGCCATTCGAAAAACGGTCCTTCGACAAGCCGGCCAGACCTTACGCCGGAGGCGGAGCCCAGGGGGATCGCCCGCCGCGCAGACACAGCAGCCCGCGCACCAGCGAACGCACTTCGAGTGGCGAACTCAGACCCGGCACCGGCCGTCCCAGCTTCCGCTCGGGCGTCGGCGGCAAGTTTCCGCCAAAGAAGTTCGGCCCTCCAAAATCCGGGCCGAAGAATTTCGGCCCAAAGAATTTCGGCTCTGACAGGCCACGTCCGTGGAAAGGTGCCGACGCTTCAACTCCCCATCCGCCGCGTCCAGCAGGTTCAGGTGATCGTCCGTTTCGGCCGCGCCGCGAAGAAACACCCGGCGGTCCACGCAGTCCCCGGCCTTACGGCGCAGGCAAACCGCGTGACGCGGAAAAGCGTCCCTTCTTCCGCAACAAGCCGGGGAAACAGGGCGGCAAAGCAGCGGAACGGTCGAGTCCCTCCAGAGATAAGGGCGACTGGAAATCCAAACCTTCGAGCGGCGGCTTCTCAAAGTCGGCAAAGCCTGCATATGGAAAGCCGAAATTCGGCGGAGCAAAACCCGGCGGATCGAAGACCCGTGGATTTAAGCCCGGATTCAAATCCGGATACAAGCCCAGTAACAGACCCAAACCAAAGCCCGGCGGCGCACAGCCGCCCTTCAGGAAGCGAAAGGACGAGGGTAACAAAAGCTCCGAATGAGTCGACGACGCTTAATTATCGCCATCGATGGACCGGCAGGAGCCGGCAAAAGCACTGTAGCCCAACATCTCGCCGCTCATTTCGGCTTGCTGAATCTTGAAACAGGCGCCATGTATCGTGCCTTCGCTCTCAAGACCCTCGAAAGAAATATCGATCGCGGCGATGCCGTTGCCCTTGAACGGCTGTCCGCATCCACCGAAATTGTACTTGTGCCGACACCTGCCGGAAATCGCGTTCTGCTCGACGGAGCCGATGTGACCGAACGCCTTCGCAGCCCTGAAGTGACGCAGGCCGCTTCGCAGGTCAGCGTGCATCCCGCCGTCCGTGTCTGGATGGTCGGCTTGCAGCACGAAATTGGCAAAGTTGGCGGAGTAGTAATGGAGGGCCGCGACATCGGCACCGTCGTTTTTCCCGATGCCGATGTCAAGTTCTTTCTTGACGCCTCGCCCGAGGCGCGCAGCCAGCGCCGCTACGAGCAGACCAGCGGTCCAACAGCAATCACTGCCTTACCCGATGGCGTCTCAGCCGAAGGCATCGCAAAGGAATTGCGCGACCGCGATGAGCGTGATCGCAATCGTGCCCAGTCGCCGCTGCACCCGGCCTCCGATGCCGTCATCATCGATTCGACGGCCCTCACACTTGACGAAGTGCTGAGCCGCATCGAGTCAATCGTGAGCGCCCGGCTCGCTACCGAACAACTGGCTACTGAACCGTTGGCTGGGGCGTAGGTGCCTTCGGGGCCTTCAGATGCCTGGGTGCAACCGGCGCCTCGGGCTTCTCAGGCAGCTCCGGCTTCTCGGGTGGCTCAGGCCTCTCAGCTCCCTCGCCCCGCTTCAGTTGAAGGTTTCCGTGCGAGGTGCTCAGATCGAGCTTCACGCCGCCATGCCCCACCATGCCTTGAAGCGTGCGCCGGTCGCCGCCGACTGCCGACTGCAGCGGAAAGTCGGCCTGGAGCTCGTCATCTTCAGTGGTGCTGGCGTTTACCGTAAAGTTGGAATTCTCCGGTACGGTCAGTGTCAATCCGCCGGTGCGATTCGTGATGTTGACATTGCCCAGCGGAGCCAACGTCGTCACATTCACGTCTCCATCGCTGTTCTCAATGTGCGTATCGCCCGTAACCTGTGACAACTCGATATTCTTCGAGCGTGTGATGATGCGTACCGGTCCGGAGGCCTGATTCGCGGTCAGATCGTCCTTATCCATGGTCAGATCGCCGGCCAGTTTCGGTATATCCAGGTCCGTTCTGGTGGTGTGAAAGTGAACCGTTGAGCCCACCTGCTCCAGATGTGTATCGCCGAAGAATTCCCCGTTGAGCCCCACTGGCCCTTTGATCTCCGATAGAGTCACGTCTTCCACGTGGCCATCCACGAAGGCATGTCCGTCTACCTGGTGCGCCGAAAAATCTCCATGGTTCATGCGCGCGTGGACATCGCCGCCAATACTGTCGAGCTTTACGTCGCCGTGGCCGGAGGTCACATCCACATTGCCTTTGAGGCCGTCGACTGTCACATCGCCGTGACCCGCATTGATCGTCGCCAGCGACTTCTCAGGCAGCTGCACGGTCAGATCCACGCGCGCTCCGTTGCGGCTGGGCACGGTGATTACCGCCCCTGAGCCGGAAGTCACGATCCTTGGCTTCGCCTCGTCGAACGCCTTCTCGGCATCCTTGTCCGATGTCGAGTGCACTACCTGGTGCGCCCGCACATGCATCTGCCCGTCGGTGGACGTCGTCACCGTGACATCGCCATGCGGGTTCTGGATATTCACATTTGCATTCGCGGCTAAGGCTTCATCCATCTGGACGTCGTTATCGTGCTCCGCGCCCATCATCGAGAAGAAGTCGTTGCCATCGTCATCGAACTGGTTGCTCAACGGCCCCCACCAGCGTCCCTCGTGCGTACCCCATCCCATCGCGGCCAGAATCAGGATAAGAAAAACCACACCGCCAACTGAGCGACGCCCAGCATAGGGATTATTCCGGTCCCAGAAATATTCAGCGAGCGATACCAGGCCTACGCCAATCAGCAGCGCGGGCCACCAGCGCGCATACCAGGTCCAGAACTGCGCTGCACTCAGGTGCCCGGTCTCGAGCAGCAGAGCGATGATGCCGATCGCCAGCAGAAGGCACGGACCCACGATCGACGCGCGCCTGTAACCATACCAGTGTTTCCAATAGTGTCGCTGTGCCCGCGCCTGCTCACGCTGAGCCCGCGCGTAATCGCGCGCCTGTCTGCGCATGTCCTGCGGAGAAGGAGAATAGGGAGGAGGAGAGGCTGCCATATCGCTACCTCCCCTCGCCCGAATCATAACGGCGTTGAAGATCGGAGGGCAGCTCAGGTGGCGACACCACCAGCGAGGACGAAGCGGGCGGTATATTCGCCGCTGGTCCCGCGCCTTGCGCCGCGTATTGCCCCGGAACATACTGTTGCTGCTGCCACTGCGACCATGCCGCGCGTTCCGCGAGCTGGAGCACGCCCAGCACGATCAGATACAGTGGCCAGCTCTTGCCGAAGGAAATGATGTCCCACTCGTTGAGCAGCGCCGTGACGCCGAAGACCAGAAGCATCGCCGGTCCTTTGATGCGATGGATAAGGATGTAAGAGTTCATTGCGCACCTCCCGAGGGTGGCGTCGGTGGACCCGGAGGGGGAGGTGGGGGAGGAACTCCGCGCGTACGCTTAATGAGCAGCCACGCGCCGAGCCCGATAATGAGGATCGGCCAGGTATGCCCGATCCAGTCGAAGCGGAAGATGCCCAGCGTGTTGAACAGGAACAGCAGCCCCAATCCGATCAGCACAATCGCGCCGATCGGCTCGCGTCGCGGCACGGGCGCATAGGGATCGACATCAAGCGGGGGAACCGCGCCCACAGGGGGAACCGGCGGAACAGCGGTGTAAGGCGGATACGGACTGGTGAAATCGGCCGGAGGCGGGTAGCCCACAACGGGCGGAGGCACCGGAGGAACCGGGGGCACGGCCGTATAGGTCTGCGTGAATGACGGCGTCATAGGGGAATTCGGAATACCGATCTTCGCTCCGAGTTCATTCAGCCCGAAAGGATCAGGCAGCGGCAGCCCGTCGCGGCGAGCCTTCGCCGTCTGGTACGCGTCGAAGACCTGGTAAGCGATCCAGGCACCGATAAACACTCCGAAGATCCCATGATTACTCGTGATCCCAATCAGAATTACGAACACCAGCACATGCACCAGCGCCTTTACGAACTGGCCGTTATACATCGCCCCCACGCCGGGAATAAACCCAAGGCCCATCGCGATGCCAGGATTTGGACCGCTCGGCGGAATCACGCCGCTCACGGCATAGTTCACGCCGCCGGCTGTTGTGCCCGACGTAGTGTAAGTTGTCCCACCGGGCGCGGCATAACCTCCGCCCCCGATTCCCAATTTCGCCGCAAGGCATTGCTCACAATAAATCACACCGGAAACCGGGCGTATGCACTGGGCGCACAAGGCCTTTCCGCAATTCTGGCAGTAAGCTGCTACAGCAATATCCAGATGGTTGACGCAATTCATGCCAAGCTCCTTTCTGCTTGGTCTCGTAGGAAAGCGACCAAAGTATCTACCTCTTCCTTTTCTTCCTTTTCTTCCTTTTTGATCTCGCCGGCCCCCGGGCAGGACGCCGCCTCCTTACCGATTTCCGTCTTCCTGAATTCCGTCTCACCGGACAGCAGACCGCGAGCGACTCCAAGGGCCAGCATCTTCTGTCCCAGAATTACGTCCGGCTGGGGCACTCCCGGCGCAGGTTCCAGCTTTCCGCCATTCTTACGACCATTGCCTGGCGAGCCGCTGGCTGGCGGAGTGCTTTGCGGCGCTGGAGTCTCTTGTTTAGGCTGGGCTGCGGGCGGTTGCGCTTCTTCATCGCGGCGCAGCTCGCGCATCTTGGATTCGACTTCGTAGACAAAGCGCAGGTTGTCGTAATAACGAACCACCGAACTCTTCGCGCCGTAAAATTGCCGCGTCAGATTGCTCTCCATGCTCGCCGGAGTGAGGTCTGCGAGCCGCAGGCCAGTCAGTCGCACCCCGGCCAGATTCAACGTCAGCGCGATCGAGAAGAAGGCCATTGCCGCCGTCATCATCAGGCGTGTATCCCACACAAATTTTCGCCGCGGCATGGCCAGCACATTGGGTCCAGCCGCGATGGGAGCGCCATATACGGCCAGCGGACGATCCGCCACCGCGCCGCTCGTCCGGCTCAAAATGCGTTCCATCAGGTCACCCGGCATCTCCGGCTCAGCTTGCAGAAACCGCATCCACTCCTGCCCCTGTCGAGACTGGGCCAGCAGCCCCGCGCAGGTTGCGCAGTCGTTGCTGTGTGCCTCAAAGATCGCCCCATCTGCAGCTGGCATCACGCCGTCCAGAGCGTCCGCCAACAGGGCTTCCCACTCCTCGCAGCGCAGCTCGCGGCCGGCCCTGTGCTGGCTCCCGGAGCCTTTCGGCTGCTGTTCAAATGGATTGCGATCTGACATCTAAACCACCTGTCCCTTATTACGTTCCAATAGCCTTGCCAGTTCCGCGCGGCCTCGGCTGATGCGCGACTTTACCGTACCCTCGGGAATGCGCAGCACCTGCGCGATCTCTTTGTAATCCATATCCTGTAAATCACGTAGAATCACCGCTTCGCGCAGCTCGGGAGATATCTTGGTCAGCGCCTCCTGTACCATCCGGGCGATCTCCTTTTGCACCGCGCGGTCATGCTGGCTCGGACCCGAGGCAGTCAGCCGATCGGCCAGCGGAAGCTCCTCCGATTCGTCCCAGCCCGCGTCCATCGAGTCCGTCACGCGTTGCTGTTTTGTTCTACGAAAATGATCGACCAGCAGATTACGAGCGAGTGTCGTCAGCCAAGTCTGGAAACTACCACGGTTCAGATCGAAGGTTGTCAGATTTCCGTAAACCTTGATGAAGACGTCCTGCGTGAGGTCTTCGGCGTCATGCGGTGAGCCGGTAAAACGATAGCAAAGTGCATAGATGCGGCGATGATGCGCCTTCACCAGCTCCGCCCAGGCCACAGAGTCGCCATCCAGGCACCGCTGTACGACGATCTGCCAGTCGACTTCCAATACTCTCTCTGCTCCCCGTGCCTCTGCCCTGCTCCCTGCCCTGTTAAGAGAGCCGGTCTGCGCCGCCCAGCCGGAACCTGTGCCGCTCTTTTGTCCCGGCCCCGAGCCCGTCCGCTTGATAGCAGCACCCGGGTCCGGCCTCTGCTCCGGTCCCGGATGCTTCTGAGGCACAGGACGCAGTCCAGGAACCACCGCTCCAGACCTTGGCCGAGTTCGGATTAACCCGAACCCATCCATCTCCCACGTCATTGCCCCAGCAAAACTCATGGCAATTTATACGCAAGTAACACGACGCCGGTTCCGTGGGCCGTTCCGATAGCCTTTCATTTGCAGTGAAGTGGCCAGAATACAGGAAAAACGGCTGGAAGTATTTTTGAAGACACCCACGGCCAAACGCGCAAAACAATGCCCGGCGAAACCCGGGGCTTGACCTTGCAACTGTTTAATCGCTCCCTTTTGATGCTCCGCATCTCTCGGTGCCTTTCTCCCAGGCAACCCTTTTGCTGATCTCATCTATTCCCCGCGCATGACAACCCTTGTCCATCCGGCTTCGCATCGTAGTTGAGAGAGGCCTTCATAGCGCGCATTCCACGTCCGCGCTCTTAGGCCGCGCAAGCAAATTCAGATTCACATTAGAAGGGCCCCATGACAAGCAACCGCGATTTGAATAGCTCAACAAGTGGTACGGTCGTCGCGTGGTTCGACAGTGGCGAAGACGCTCAACGCGCAATCGATGAACTTCTCAATGAAGGCTTCCCCGTCAACGAAATTGGAGCCGCCTTTCACGGCGGCGCCAGCGCATCTGCTCTCAGAAGTGGTTCGCCCGCTCGTCCATTCATCGATGAGACCTCTTCCACCATTGGCGACGTCGACTCAGGAACAATCTCAGGAGCCTCATCGGACACGAGCGGAGTGACGCCCTCCGGTTTGTCAACAGGTTCCGGCACTGGAGCCTCTGGTGCGAGCCGGCCCGGGCCGATACCCGGCTCGGAAGTCCCCAGCGACCTGCCAACCAACATCCCCAGCACTCTGCGCTCATCCACGAGCGCTCCTATGTCTGATTACTTTTTGGACCAGTCAAGAGTCGACCAGCCCAGAGTGGTTGGTTCCACGACCGTGCCGGTCCCACGTGGTTTGGACGAAGAGAACCAGGACGAAGGACCATCCTGGTGGGACAAGCTGAAGCATATCTTCTCAGGAGGGGAGACTGACGTTCGAACCCGGAGGAAAGCCGTCGCCGACAACAGCTTTGGCACCGGCGAAGGGTATCTCCAAACCTATCCCGAGTCTGATTATCCTTATTCTGGTTCGGCCTTTGAAACTTCGTTTACTGGCATGGGAATCCCACAGGCATATGCGCAACGTCTCGCGCAAGAGATCGGCCGAGGCGGTGCCATTGTCACCGTGAATGCGGGCGGATTGAATGCGAGAGCCGAGCGAATTCTCGAGCAAAATCACGGCCGGATTCGGTACGAAGCCGAAACCGTCGCAAACGACGAAACCTGGGAGACTGGACCCGAAAACGCTCGCGTCCAGATTTTCGGACATGTCCAACGCGTTTATCCTGGCAACGTCTCGGGTAGCGTCCCCGGCAGCGTCCGACCCGACATTCCCACCCGCAAGGCGTCTTAACGGAGTCAACAAGAAAGCCCCGCCATCGTTGGCGGGGCTTTCTTGTGTTCTTGGGTGATTCTTCAATCGGGTGGGTCCCATTTCGCGATAACCTTTATCCACTGGGGACCACCGAGGTCACACGGTTATCACAATCCGCCGCACAGGCCGCGAAGGCGCGCCGCAGCCTGCGTCTCGTGCCGCTCGCCGCCGCTACCTACTTCATGGTGGCCGGCGGCCCCTACGGTGTTGAAGACATCCTGGGCGGAGCCGGTTATCTCAAGGCTCTCGCCATTCTCCTTATTGTCCCCCTCATATGGAGTCTTCCCACCGCACTCATGATCGGTGAGCTGGCCAGCGCCATCCCCGCCGAAGGCGGCTTCTACGTTTGGGTGCGGCGCGCCCTTGGCCCATTCTGGGGATACCAGGAAGCGTGGCTTTCGCTCACGGCCAGCATTTTTGACATGGCCATTTATCCCACCATTTTTGTGCTCTACCTCGGCAGGCTTTTTCCCGCATGGACTGCGGGTTCGCGCGGAACCCTCTGGGAACTCGCTCTGATCGCTCTCTGTTGTCTGTGGAATCTGCGTGGCGCGCCGGCTGTCGGAGAAGGCTCCATCGGCTTGTTCGTCCTCCTGCTTTCGCCTTTCGTCGTCCTGGTTGCCGCGGCCGCATGGCATGGCTGGCATCATCTACACGCGAACACCGTGTGGACATCGACTAAAACAAACGGCGCAGGCCTCTCGACTGCAATCCTTGTAGCCCTGTGGAATTACATGGGCTGGGACAACGCCTCGACGGTGGCCAGGGAAGTCGACAATCCACAGCGCAATTACTCCCGCGCCATGTTCCTGAGCGTAGCCGCCGTGACCATCACTTATGTCATTCCGCTGGTCGCCATCGGCTTCGCCGGCGTGACGATCACGCAGTTTACCACCGGATCCTGGGCCGATGCGGCAACAGCGCTTGCTGGCCACTGGCTTGGAGTCGCCATCGTACTCGGAGGGGCCCTCACCGGCCTGGGCATGTTCAACGCTCTCACGATGTCCTACGCGCGTTTGCCTGTGGCGCTTGCCGAGGACGGCATGCTCCCGCCGTCCATGAGCCGCCGTAATCGCAAGGGAGTGCCCTGGGTTGCGGTGCTGGTTTGCGCCACTGCCTGGGCTCTGGCGCTCCAGTTCAGCTTCGAACGGCTCATCTCGATCGACCTGATGCTCTACGGCGGCAGCCTCATCCTGGAATTCGTCGCGCTCGTGGTGCTGCGTCTGCGCGAACCCAACCTTGCCCGCCCCTTCCGTGCGGGCAATCTCGCGACCGCTATTGCGCTTGGGGTAATGCCCACCGCGCTCATCATCTACGCCGCTTTCTCGGCGCGAGACGAGCGCATGGCGCATATGCCCGCCCTTCTCTTCGGGCTCCTGGTGGCCCTTGCCGGACCCGTTTTCTACTGGATTTCGCGCGGCGCCTGGTCCGGGCCCGCTGTCCCCAAAGGGCTGCAGGCCGCCTCATCGGGTGATTAGGCCTTCTTTCTGCGCCGCTTTGGTTTCTTTAAAGTTAGCCGCGGACCGTATCACCCGGTCCCGTGCGTATGCCGCGTCATGCCATCCGTGGATCTCCACGCGCTTGCCTTCAAGATCCTTGTAAATGGAGAAGAAGTGAGTGATTTCCTTCAGCATATGCGGATAAATCTCCGAATAGTTCCACACATCCGTGTACCGGGGATTGTTCTTCCCCACGGCCAGCACTTTCTCGTCCAGTATGCCTTGGTCCAGCATCTCCAGCAGGCCAATGGGACGGACCTGCATCACGCAACCCGGAAAGCTTGCCGCATCCACCAGAACCAGCACGTCCAGCGGGTCGCCGTCGTCGCTCAATGTTGAAGGAATAAACCCGTAGTCTCCCGGATAATGGACCGGCGAGTAAAGATTGCGGTCCAACCGAAAGACGTGCAGCTTCTTGTCGTACTCATATTTGTTGATCCCCTCGGCGGGAATCTCAATCACCGCTTCGACGACTTCGGGCATCCTGTCGCCAATCGGCAGTTCCAGATAGTTGACCATGAGTTTCCTGTCTTTAGAGATAGCCAGCGCAGGCCTTCCCTGTGCGTAGCGGGCAGTGTCTGAGTTTATAATCGGGCACGATGAAGGCTCATGTCTACGTAACTCTCAAGCAAACTGTCCTCGATCCGCAGGGGCAGGCCATCCACAACGCACTAAAGAAGATGCAATACCAGGGAATCGAAGATATCCGCCAAGGAAAATACTTCGTGCTGAAGCTCAGCGACCAGATCGACGACGACGCTGCCCGCGCAGAGATTGAGCGTATCGCGCGCGAAGTCCTCACCAATCCGGTGATCGAAGAATTTACTTTCCACCTCGAAGAAGGCGACTAGCCGTCCGCATCCATATAATTTAATTCTATGTGCGGAATCGTCGGCTATGTTGGCACGAAGCAGGTTGTCCCCCTCATCATCGAGGGCCTTCGCCGCCTCGAATACCGCGGTTATGACTCCGCCGGTATCGCCGTAGGCGGTAACGGAGACGGTCTCCAACTGCGCCGCGCCCCCGGCAAACTGCGCAATCTCGAAGAAGTCATCCGCGAGCGTCCCCTCAGCGGAACCTACGGCGTCGGTCACACCCGCTGGGCCACGCACGGCCGCCCAACCGAAGAAAATGCCCACCCCCACCGCGACTGCACCGGCCGCATCGTCGTCGTCCACAACGGCATTGTTGAAAACTATCTCGCTCTCAAGCACGAGCTCGCCCTCGAAGGCCACAAGTTTGTAACCGAGACAGATACAGAAATCATCGCTCATCTCATCGAGCAAGAGATCGACTCCGCCGCGACCTCCGGCAAGACCATGTCGCTCGAGGACGGCGTGCGCCAAGCCGCGCGCCGTCTCACCGGAGCCTATGCCATCAGCGTCATCTCTGCCGACGAACCTGACAAAATCGTCTCCGCGCGCAACGGCCCGCCGGCCGTCATCGGCATCGGAGAAGGTGAATACTTCGTCGCCTCCGACGTGCCCGGCATTCTCCACCACACCCGCGATCTCTACTTCCTCGCGGACGGGGACGTGGCCATCCTCACTCCCTCCGGAGTCGAGCTCACCGATCTTTACGGCAATCGCGTCGAGCGCCCCTTGCAGCGCATCCTGTGGGACCCCATCCAGGCGGAAAAGGGCGGCTACAAGCACTTCATGCTCAAGGAAATCTTTGAGCAGCCGCGCGCCATCCGCGACACCACCCTCGGCCGCATCTCGCTCGACACTGGCAAAGTCTTCCTCGATGAGATGAAAGTCTCCGACGATACATTCCGCCGTGCGTCCAGGATCAACATCGCCGCCTGCGGAACAAGCTGGCACGCGGCAACGGCGGGAAAGTTCATGATCGAGCGCCTCGCACGCCTGCCGGTTGAAGTGGACTACGCCAGTGAGTACCGCTACCGCGATCCCATCGCCGATCCCGCCGCGCTCGGCCTGCTCATCACCCAATCCGGCGAGACCGCCGACACCATCGCCGCCCAGCGCGAAATGATCGCCAAGGGTTCGCAGACCATCGCCATCTGCAACGTCGTCGGCGCCATGATCGCCCGCGAGGCCCACGGAACCATCTACACCCACGCCGGCCCGGAGATTGGCGTCGCCTCCACCAAGGCCTTCACCGCCCAGATCGTCGCGCTCTTCCTCTTCGCCTTGCATCTCGCCCAGAAACGCGAAACCGTCACCGTCGAGGAGAGTCTCAACCTTGTAGAATCCCTCAGCCTTCTGCCCGGCAAGGTCGAAGAGAGCCTCCGCATCGCCGACCCCGTGTGCGAACAGCTCGCGAAGATTTACTCGAACGCCCGCGACTTTCTCTACCTCGGGCGCGGCATCCACTACCCCATGGCGCTCGAGGGCGCGCTCAAGCTCAAAGAGATCTCCTACATCCATGCCGAAGGCTATCCGGCGGGCGAAATGAAGCACGGGCCCAATGCTCTGATCGACGAAACGCTGCCCGTCGTCGTTCTCGCCACGAAAGACGACAGCGATCGCGACTCAGTCCTCCGCTACGAAAAAACGCTGTCGAATATTCAGGAAGTGACCGCCCGTTCCGGCAAAGTCATCGCCGTCGCCATCGAAGGCGACGAGCATATCAGGCAGTTAGTCGACCACGTTCTCTACGTTCCACCGGCGTCCGAACTGCTGCTTCCGGTACTCGACGTGATCCCGCTGCAACTGCTCGCCTACCACATCGCCGTCCGCCGCGGCTGCGATGTCGACCAGCCCCGAAACTTGGCAAAATCAGTAACCGTTGAATAATCCCGCAGGCCTAGTAAACATCCGTCTGGTACCGTCTCGCTTTCTTCATGCTGGTGAGATACTCCTGCGCTGCATCCGGCGAACAGTTCCGTCCATTGGCAATGGCGTCAAGGAGCGCGGTCTCCACATCTTTCGCCATGCGATTAGCGTCACCGCACACATAAAAATGCGCCCCGCGCTCAAGCCAATCGTATAGGTCAGCGGCATTCTCGCGCATACGATCTTGCACGTAGATTTTGTGCGATTGGTCGCGAGAAAAAGCCGTATCGAACCGTGTCAGAATGCCGTCTTTGAACATCCCTTCCAGATCTTCACGATAAAGAAAATCCGAGGCGCGGCGCTGCTCGCCAAAGAATAGCCAGTTCTCGCCCTTGTGGCCATGCGCCTTGCGGTGCTGCAAAAACGCACGGAACGGCGCGATCCCGGTACCCGGGCCGATCATGATAACCGGTGTGTCAGTATTTTCCGGAAGGCGGAAATTGTTGTTCGAATGCAAAAAGATCGGCATGGTGGACCCTTCCGGCGCGCGTTCTCCCAGATGCCCGGAGCACAGCCCCTGTCGGTCACGTTGATGGCTCGTGTAGTAAACAACGCGCACGATCGTATGCACGGCATCCTTCACCAGGGATTGCGATGACGCAATCGAATACATCCGAGGAGTAAGCCTCGCCAGCACCGTAAATAACTGTTGTGGCTGTGTTATTCCGCCCGGATATTCCGTAATCAGATCGATAAACTCACGGCCCCAGATGTATTCCTCTGCTAAAGAACGGTTATCCGGCATAGCCAATGATTTCAGCGCCTCGAGTCCCGGCACCGACTCCGGAGCGATTTTTGCATAGGCATTCACAGCACTGCGGGTGAGCTTGCCGATAGCCAGGCGCGTACGCAGCGCTTCCTCAAGGCTGATCTCGACTTTGTAGTGATCCAATACGCGCTCGTCGCCGTTGAAATTTAGCTGTGCAAGCACCTCGGCTACCTCTGAGGGACGGTTCTCAGGCACGATGCCAACCGCGTCGCCAGGCGTATATTCCATCCCTGGCTCAAGCTCCAGCTCGATATGGCGTGTTTCTTTTTCTGAGCCGGCCAACGTCATCAACCCATTGACGAGCATGCGTGAGATGTAGGGATTATTCCGGGTGTACTTTTGCGGCTGTACGCTCATAAAGTCGTTCGGGAATTCAGATCGAGTATATCTGCAAGGCTCCTGGGGAATCTGAGTGTCCGCTCAGTTTGAGGGGTTGATTGCTGTCCCTATGAGGCACAGGCGATAATTTTTGAAAGGAAAAGAGTTCAAACTTTGGATAGACAGCTCCTTACCGCCCGGCTTCAGCAAAAGTTATTGCTTTCCGACCCCGCGCAGTGCTATCACCTCGAATTCGCCATCGATGAGCTTTCGCATTTCGACTTTGTGCCGGGTCAGTTCATCTCTTGCGTCGCAGTCGACCACGGAGGAAAAACGCAGACACGCGCATACTCCATTGCCTCTGCGCCCCGCGCAAACACGCTCGACTTGTGTGTAAATCGTGTAGAGGATGGCTATTTTTCCAATCTGCTCTGCGATCTGGAAATCGGCCAGACCATTCAATTTCACGGACCGCACGGCTTCTTCACGCTGCGCCACCCGCTCACCGACGGCATCATGATCGCCACCGGAACGGGCATCGCCCCCATCTTCGGAATCGTCCAGTATCTCTTTCCTGAAAATGGAGAGGACCGCAGCGAGGGGCGCAATTTTTGGCTCGTCTACGGCACCCGTCATGAGACCGGGATCTATTACCGGAAATACTTCGAGAAGGTCGCCGCCGAGCGGCACAACTTCCATTACCTCTCCACGCTCAGCCGCCCCGAAGAAGGCTGGGAGGGTCTGCGCGGCTATGTCCAGGACCATGTCGCCCAGATCGTCATGCGCCGTGCGTCAGAAAATCATTCCGCGCCCGCCCCCACGACCGCCGATGGCGCGGGCTTCGACATCCACGCCTACATCTGCGGCCTCAATAACATGGTCTCGGCCAACCGTGCACGCCTCATGGAATACGGATGGCAGCGCAAGCAGATCATCTTTGAACGTTATGACTAGGGACCGCTACGACTAAACATGCTGCCGGGGTACCCCATCCAAAGCCTGCCCTGAGCGGAGCCGAAGGGCGAAGTTTGCGCAAGGATGGGACCATGGCAACTCATCCTGAAGTTTATTTCGCCAAGGTCTGCGCTTCCGCTAGCTTCTTGATTTCCTGCAGCACCGAGTCATCCCCGTCGCGTGAGTGCTGATACCGATTCTGGCCATCCTCGACGGTAGCGAAGTCTCCCTGAGTAATCTCCAGAATCGATCCATAATTACCGCGTCCCTTCAGGTCGTAGCTCATCGTGAGATAGTTCGCCGGTATGTCCGCGAGCTTCGAGTTGGGGTCAAAGATCGTGTACGCGAGATGACGAGGCGAGTCCACTTCGACAACATGGCCCTTCACATAGACCACCCCATCCGCCGCGCCCCTCCACAGCAGTGGGGAGCCCGGCCTCCAGTCCGTCTCGGCATTGCAGCCAAACATATACTGCCGGATAAATTCGGGATCGGTCAGAACCTTCCAGAGAGTTTCGACCGGGGCGTCCACGTCGATGGATTTGCGAATCAGTAATTCAGTCATGCTGATTTGTCCTCAAAGCGAATATAAGGAAAGCTTAGCCGCCATGATTGGAGAAACGCGGCAGATGCCGGAAGACAACATACAGATAGTCTTCGATCCCTCCGCCGGCCCGGCCCGCGGAGTTCTAAAGTCTCCCCCTGCAGCTGGCCAGTTCCGGCACGCGCGTCGCAGTTCATCGCCCGAGCTGGCGCACTGCATTGCACACTATTGGATGGTGAGCTGGGATCTTCGCGGCCTTCCGCCGCACATGCCCGAGACGCTCCCCCATCCCAACGTGCATGCCATCTTCGAGCCCGGCGGCTCAACCGTCGCAGGGGTTCCCACAGCCAAATTCACGCGTGTTCTGGAAGGCCAGTCGCATGTGTTTGGCGTCAAATTCACCCCCGGAGGCTTCCGCCCCTTACTCAAGGCTCCCGTATCCTCGCTCGCCAATCGGACCATACCCGTGCGCAGCATCTTCGGTAACGACGTGGCCGCGCTGGAGGCTGTCCTGGTGTCGTCCTGTGCCGAAGACGAGAAGGTCGAAGCCGCCAATGCCTTCTTCCGCGCGCTCACACCCGCGCCCGACGAGACGATGGCCTTAGCCGGCCAGCTCGTCAATCGCATTCTCTCCGAACCCGATATCAAGACGGTCGACGATCTCGTGAGCCGCACCGGCATCGGCAAGCGGTCGCTCCAGCGCCTCTTCAACGAGTATGTCGGAGTCAATCCCAAGTGGGTCATCCGCCGCTATCGTCTGCACGACCTCGTCGAAAGATTCAATTCTGGCGAACAGGTTGATTACTCCCAACTCGCGCTGGAGCTCGGCTACTTCGACCAGGCGCACCTCATCAACGATTTCCGATCCATCGTCGGCTATTCCCCCACCCAATATCAAAAACGGTCTGCAGTCGATCAGATTGGTTAGCGACCCGGTGCCGTTTGTAGAAACCAATTCCACATCAACATCGATATCGCAAAAAAAAGCGAAGGGGCGATTTCCCTTTCGGGACCTCGCCCCTCCTTTTCCGATTTTTTGAAGATCTGGTTCGGTTTCCAGATCACAGCCGACTATCACCTCGGAATCATCGGGTTCTGCGAGCCTTTCGACCCGCGCTTCCCATACTCTCCCGTAGCTACATCCGCTGTAAGAGCTTCCCTGGTTCCATCCCAAAGCATCCGGTTGCCCAAACGCTTCGTTGAGTCCCGTTGCCGGTTCTCTCGATAGCTCCTTGTCTACTCTCTCCTTCTGGAAGATCTCTCTTCCGTTGATTTGAATAATACCCGGGATCTGAAAAAAAGCTAGTGGCTGTTACAAATTTTTCGGTGTGGAAAATAGCGTACTTATTGTGGGAAATGCGGCCCTATCCGCTGGACTTACTAACGGGTTATCGCAAGTTATCAGATCCAGCATGATGAATCGCTTTGAGCAATAAATTGCATAGTTGGTTTACGCTGATCTGGGTACGAATCACAAAGCCTGCGAATTACGATCCAGCCGTCACCCTTATCCTAACCGTCACAGTATGTTGTTCAGGAGGATCCATTGCGTCGTCGCTCTTTCATTGCCAGCCTTCCACTTGCTGCAGCGGGCACGCTCTCTCTGCCCCGCGACGCCGCGGCCTTCCAGCAGAATGGTCCTTCATTGCAACCCCCTGACGCGGAGCTACAGCTCCCGAAGTTTCAGCCTGCGGGCGCAGATCGATTCACCCGGCCCGATGTGCACACTGGAGATCGAATTTCCGGTGCAAGCTTCGCTACCCGATCCTCGGCGATGGGGTGTTCAGGCGCGGCCGGAACCGCGCATCCGCTTGCCACTCTCACCGCGATCGAAATATTGAAGCGCGGTGGTTCCGCCGTGGATGCAGCCATCGCCGCCAATGCCTGCCTGGGCTTTCTGGAGCCGACCAGCTCCGGTCTGGGGGGCGATTGCTTCGCAATGATCTGGGACCCGAAGCTGAGCAAAGTGGTGAGCCTGGCGGGTTCAGGGCGCTCTCCGCAGTCGCTGACCCTTGAGACTGTGCGTGCCCGCTCCAAAAATGGCGCGGTCCCGGCTCTGGGAGCGATCTCCGTTTCTACCCCTGGCGCCCTCGATGCCTGGTGGACGATGCACCAGCGCTATGGCCGGCTGAAGTGGTCGGAACTCTTTCAACCCGCAATCCATCTCGCCGAAACAGGAGTGCCGGTGCCGCAGGTCATCGGCTTCTACATCAAGCGCAACATGGCCATCTTCACGCGGCCAAACTCCGGCGTCGAGGAGACGGCCAATGCGATGCACACCTATGCGCCATCCGGCCAGGCGCCCATTGAAGGCGATGTCTTCCGCAATCCCGATCTGGCACATACCTACCGCATGATCGCCGAGGGCGGACGAGATGTCTTTTACGATGGGCCCATCGCCCACACCATCGATGCCTACTTCAAGCGCATCGGCGGATGGCTCTCGCACGACGACCTGCGCAATCAGCACGCAGAATGGCTCGACCCGCTCGTCACCTCCTATCGCGGCGTTGAAGTCTACGGCATGGCTGCGAATACCCAGGGACTGGCAACGCTGCAGATCCTGAATATTCTGGAGAACTTCGATCTTCGCAATTTGGGCTTCCAGTCTCCATCATCGATCCACATGCAGGTGGAAGCCAAGCGCCTGGCCTACGAAGACCGCGCCCGCTATTATGCTGACCCGCACTTTGCCAAAACTCCCATCGAGTGGCTGAACTCGAAAAGCTACGCCGCGGAGCGCGCTAAGTTGATTCGGCCCGACCAGATCCTGACTCCGGTCTTCCCTGGCCAGGCTCCAAGCCACGGAGACACCACCTACTTCACCGTGTCGGATGTGGACGGCATGATGGTTTCGATGATCCAGTCGAACTTCCGCGGAATGGGCTCAGGCCTCGTCGCCGACGGCCTGGGTTTCATGTTTCAGGATCGCGGCCAGCTGTTTTCGCTGGTGGATGGCCACCCGAACATCTTCCAACCGGGAAAACGGCCCTTCCAGACCATCATTCCCGGATTTGCGACCAGAGAAGATAAGCCCTGGATGTCCTTCGGCGTCATGGGCGGTGACATGCAGCCGCAGGGCCAAGCCCAGATCATCATCAACCGGGTCGACTACGGTCTGGATATCCAAGCCGCTGGCGACAGCCCTCGGTGGCACCACGAAGGGTCGTCTCAAAGCATGGGAGAAGATCCCCCGAACCTGGGACCCAAGGGAATTCTTCGCCTGGAGTCGGGAGTTCCCGAAGCG
>Ga0206959_10037_pt1 | contig 39330 bp, 39 predicted proteins | sample Alteio_BWOrgHeat_31_FD_152971 | JGI IMG/M metagenome (GOLD analysis project Ga0206959, IMG submission 152971) | Enriched cells from forest soil in Barre Woods Harvard Forest LTER site, Petersham, Massachusetts, United States -... | ecosystem: Environmental > Terrestrial > Soil > Temperate forest >...
GCTGACGACTGTCGCGGCGATTTTTGCTGCCACTTCAACCGCCTCACTAGCCCCTACCCCAACGCCCCTCTTGAATCTGAGACTGATTGATTCTAAAGGACTGGGCTGAAACTAATTCATTCTAAAGGGACAATCCGAGTCTGATTCATTCGAAATGGCTTCTCTGCTGTAAATCTCAACAGACGCGAAAGGCCCGGCTGCGACGGAAGCCGAGCCTGTTGTCTCCATTTTCTTTGTGTAGCGGTTTCGGCGAAATTGTCGGCCAAGAAAGACAGGGATGAGCCATTAGGGATCAGAAAACGCGGCGGGACTGTGGGATTGCAGTGATTCCGAATGTGGTGGGCAAGGCAAGTGGGGGTTGCCGCCGGTCCGAAGCTGTAATGGATGGCATACAAGGGTTCGTGAAAGAAGTTCTGTTAGATCAGGAGGAAGTTTCGCAATGGCACATAAAGCTCACAATATCGGCGTCGCGAATCAAATAGGCAAGTATAGCGACGCAGTAGAAACCGCTCCGAACCTCCGTTGGCTGCACACTCAGGAACGCCAGGCGTCGGAGAGAACAAGCAATAGCCCAGGGACGCCACGGGGCAATGGGAAATGGCCTGGAACCACATCCTAAGACTGCTGGGTGAGGCAGGCATGACCGTCGACGATATCGTCAAGGTGACGCAATACCTAAAAAGTGCTGCGGACATCGCGGATTACGCGAAGATGAGGTACAAGTTTCTGGGAGATGCGCGGCCGGTTTTCCTGTTGCTTGTTGTTCCGCAGCTTGTCTGGCTGGAGATTCTTGTGGAAGGCGAAACGATCGCGGCAAAGGCCGTGGTGACGGCATAAATAGGACGGTCTGCCAAAGCTTGAGTGGGCCACTCGCCAGCCGTATCATCGATTCGAAAAGAAGACCGTCGTCAACGCCCTGGAAAAGTAGCCAACGCAGGAAGAGTGGCCTGACTATCCAGTGGCATCGTTCCTTTCAATCCAGCAGCCATTTTGAAATCTGTGCGGGCTCGGGTTGAGATACTTGGCGAAGGGACAACGGCTGTTGTTCCTTCGCCAGTGGATTCAATAAGGAGGATTCAACAGTGGCTTATCCTGAGGATCTGGTGGGGAAGTATATCCGGTGGAACCGTACCGGAACCGCGCTTTCAGCCGAGGAGAAGAAGAGTGACGAATACGTCTTGACAGGGCACAGCGCCAACCTGTCTGTGCCAGTGTTCAATTATTTCGCTGGTAGTCCCGGTAAACCCGGCGCGCGCGGGGCGCCATCCGTTCCGCCCCGACCGGCAAATTTTATCAATCTCACACCCTGGAATATCTCTTTCCTCGATTATTTTCCGGGAAAGGTCACAGCGGTCCAATCGCAATCTCCGGTTCTTACCGGCCCAATGAGCGGCTGTTATCTATTTCGGTATCAAGACCAGAGTTCCACCTGGTATGCCCATGTCGGGACTGCCGAAACAGAGGAGGTTTCCGTCCAGGCGAAAACCAAATGGAAGATCTTTGCGGAGACGAGCCGGATGGCAACAAATATCTGGGGCCAATCTCCCCTAAGATTCTTTGACGACCAGACGCTCGCGTCGGCAGGGCTGCTCGCAGGGGGACCGCCGCACATCTTTGGTCTCTTTCAGCCGGGTCAGGATGGAAACAAGGGATTTTACGCAGTCCTGTTGGCTCGCATCAAATCAGGCGCCCCGGAGCACGGGTACGTGAAGGTTTGCGCTGTTAAGGAAAGTTACCTGCAGCGTTGGGATGTGATCAAGAAGACTGATGCATTCAAGGACATTCGCACGTAATGTTCGCCATCTCAAGGCACCACTTCTTGACCTGTTGAATTATCTGCCGTCTGCCTGCCGAATTCACGGCAATAAATGAGGGCACCCATGCTTCGCGTACTTTGCGAAAGCTGAGATCGCACGATCGACTGAACTCCAGGCAGCATTGTCTGGTCCCACCGCCTTCGCGCTGCCAATCGCGATTCGATCTCCACCGTTCCGGACACTGCCTTTATGTAATGGCGAAAACTGGACCAAGGCCAGTCGCACACGGACTACTCAAGCAAGGTGTTTGAATAGGTCACCCCTCCCAAGTCCGACATAACACGCAACTCAATTACTCCATAGCCGGGGAATCGCCGGATTTTAGACACCTGCGATGAAAAAAAGTTTCTAAGTAGGAATAGTTTTCCGCAAATGCCCGACTAATGACACGTGAGGCAAAGAAAAGTTGCTGCGTTGTAGTTATAAAAAAGAATAGTGTATTTGTATCCACCTCTATGCAAATTAGCCTTGACGGCGGGTGCGCGACGCCTCATTATGGAGCCCTACGAATCGCAGGCTCTATGCGTGGGGACAAATCGATAACTTAGGCGTCTCCAAAGATCGGCTCGTAGAAAAGGCAAGTCAGGACAGTCAAAGCAGCTTCTCGGAGGTCTCCTCATGAAGTGCAAAGTTTCTACTTTCCTAATGCTTCTGCTAACTCCGCTTGTTGGTTTTGCGGAGCAGCTCATTCCAGCCGGTTCCCTCATATCGTGCATTGTGTCTGAACCTAAGCTCTCCTCGAAGACCGAGAGTATCGGTGATCCGGTAATGTGTAAGGTCAGTCACGTTGAACTGTATGGCCGCTCCACACTACCTTACGGAAGTTATCTGGTGGGCCGATTCGAGGACTATAAGGACCCAGGTCATTTTGTGGGCAAAGGGTGGATGGAGCTGAAGTTCGATCGCATGGTAATTCAGCCGGACACAGTTATCCCGGTAGATGCTCGAGTAGTTTCCGTCCCTGGATATAACGTCGATCGGTATGGGCGCATTCTGGGCAAAGGGCATCCAGTACGCGACGTCATTGAATGGTCGATTCCCATCCTGTGGCCGATTGACCTGATTAATCTACCTCGGCGCGGTCCAAGACCAACATTAAAGGAAGAGACACGGTTGACGTTGAAGATAACGGACGACCTGGGTATACCGGATCAACATCAGCAGATTTACAACGATGACACACCGAGGCTGCAGCGCCGGCCGTCGGCTTATCAGCAACAGGAGTATCAGCCGGCGCCATCAGCCGCGCAGGCATATGCACCGCCTCCGGTATATCAGCAGCCGATTGTCCAGCCGATGTATGTGGCGGCTCCTCCTGTGTACTACGTAGCGCCGCCTCCAATGCCGGTGTACTACTACTATTCGCCACCACCACCGATGGTCCAGGCGCCGAGTCCTTACATGGGGTACTACGGGGCCTACTATGGAAGGTATTAGCACTAACTGGCGCTAAGCCTGGAGACGGATCTGAAGGAGCGGCACACCAGGCTTGAGTGGGTCATCTTGCCATCTGCGGTTCTCGCAATGTCAATAGGCCCACTTCAAGCCGAAGCGCGTAACTGGCATGAAACCATCAGGCATGGTCCCGATTTTTCTCATCGCGTAAATGGAACGCTCCATGGTGCCCGAATCGTTGTCACGCCACAGGATCATTTAGTGCGGCAGTCTTCATTTCCCCATCCGCTGATATCCAGGGTGAACACCGCGAGTGAGTCCCTGTTCATCCGCCACTTTGAGAAGCATCTCCGTGAGTATTGAGCGCTCCTCGCTCGAGAGTGCAGCGAGAAGTGTGTCCTGATGCTCCCGTGCCACCTTACCGATCCGCTGCAGGGTTTCACCGCCAGTCTTTGTCAGATGTAGTGAATACAGGCGCCGGTCAGTGGGATTTGGCTTTCGTTCAACAAATTGGAGCCGCTCCAGATTGTCAAGAATCCCGACCAGCCGGCTGGGATGAATCTGGAGCCTCGCAGAAAGTTCCTGTTGGCTGATTCCCGCCGCCGTGCGCAAAAGGCGCAGGATACCCACGTCCGCCGGTGCGAGTTGCAGCACACTCATCCGCTCGGCGAATTTCGTCGCGGCATGCGCTCCCAACTGGGAGAGAAGAAACGCCGGTTGTCCTCTTTCCATCTCTTTATGGTCCATGTCGTAAGAATATCATTGCACTTATAAGTCATTTGTGCTATAAATCATTTCACCATGAAACCTTATTCCCGTTTCCGTGGCCCGTCATTGATCCTGCTCGGGATCGTCCACATCCTGCTCTTCGCAGCAGGACTCGTAGCAGCTGCGGCGCTCCGTCATGGAACGCCTTATGTCAACCCCTTTGTGGCAGCTGAGGTTGTCCGCGACTTTTTCCAACAGAACCTCACAGCTGTGCGCGTCAGCAGCTTCTTCTTATTCGCCTCAGCCGTGCCCCTTGGCATCTTTGCCGTTACCATGGTCAGCCGGTTGCGGTTTATGGGAGTTCGGGCTGCCGGTACCAACATCGCGTTGTTCGGCGGATTGACGGCCGCCAACGCGCTCATCTTTTCAGGCCTCTTCGGCTGGGTTTTGTCCGTACCCGACGTCGCAGCTTCTGTGCCTGCGGTTCGGGCCATCTACTTCCTCAGCTTTTTGTTCGGGGGAGCGACTTACGCAGTCGGATTCGGTCTGCTGGCGGCGGGTGTTTCCATCACAAGCCACTTTTCCCGCCTCCTTCCGCGCTGGCTGGTTGCCGTTGGAATGCTCGTCGCCCTTACGGGAGAGTTCTCGGCGCTCAGTCTCATCGCATATCCGGCAAATTTCTTTATTCCGATCACGCGATACGTGGGGTTTATTTGGCTGCTGCTGGCGGCGGTCAAGTTGACAAGGCACAACAGACAGGGGCAGCTCGCGAATGCAGCGGACGCGTCTTAATGCTGATCTTTCGCGCGCCAGGTCATCTGGGCGTCTACACTCTCTACCGCGGACTTTGCGGGATTACTGCACCTTCGCCACCAGCACGCCGAAGGGCGGGAGCGCGATGTGATCGGCTGAAATGATTTCGTCGCCGAAGGGTGGAGAGCTGTAAAGCGGCTTGAGGGCTGCTCCCTTTACTCCCTTGCCGGCCAGGTTCAAGTAAACCGTGTGAGGCTCGGCGCTCATGTTCAGCGATACGAGCACCGTCGATCCCGACGCCTTGCGCAGGAAAGAGAAGACGTAGGGATTCTGCTCGTCGACGTTCACCTGCGAACCGTCGCGCAGAGCGGGCTCGGATTGGCGCAGGGCGAGGAGCGTTTTGTAGGCGTTGAAGATGGAGTTCGGATCCGGCTTCTCGTTCTCGACGTTATAGATCGAAGATGCAGTCGGGATGGGCAGCCATGGCTTTGCCGAAGTGGTAAAGCCGGCGTTTGCCGCGGTGTCCCACTGCATGGGTGTGCGCTCACCGTCGCGCCCCTTCTCCTTGGGCCAGCCTAATTTGCCGATGGGATCGTGCACGTCTTCGATGCGGGCCGGGTCGGTGGTGCGCATGCCGATTTCTTCTCCGTAGTACATCTGCGGTGTTCCGCGGGTGGTGAGCAGGAGCGTGGCCATGAGCTTCGCGATCTGGTCGTTGTGCACGCCATCCCCGTAGCGGTCCCACTGGCGCGGCTGATCATGGTTGCTGAAGAAGTACTCGGGCTGTCCGTGGGCGGTGTTGTTCTCGACGTCGCTGAAGAGACGGCGGAAGTCGGGCGCGGAGAGCTTATTGACGTCGGCGATCTGGAAGTCCATGGGGAGCTGCACTTCGTCGCCGTTGCCGTAGAGCTTGGTGAGCTCAGTGATATTGGGCTCGTCGGCTTCGGTGATGAGAACGGGATCGCCGGGATACTTTCCGACGACTTTGCGCAACCGCTTGAGGATGTCGTTCACCTCGGGATAGTTGTCGGTGTATTTGTGCTCGATGTTGTGGTCGCCATAGGCGTTGTACCCGGGCAGATAGGGATCGTCGTGCAGGCCGGGGTCTTCGAAGAGGCGGGAGACGGCATCGATGCGGAAGCCGGCGACGCCGTGGTTCATCCAGAACTCGAGCACTCCCTCCATCGCCTTTTGCACCTCAGGATTGCGCCAGTTGAGGTCGGGCTGCTGCGGATAGAAGTAGTGGTAGTACCACTGATTCGTCTTCTCGTCGAAGGTCCAGGCGGAGTGGCCAAACCAGGATTGCCAGTTGTTGGGCGGCTGACCGGGCCCTTTGCCATCGCGCCAGATATACCAGTCGCGCTTGGGATTGTCGTGTGAAGAGCGGGACTCGATAAACCACGGACTCTGGTCGGACGTGTGATTGATGACGTAGTCCATGATGACGCGGATGCCGCGCTTCTTGGCCTCGGCGACCATGTGGTCGAAGTCGGCCATGGTGCCGTATTCGGGATCGATGGCGGTGTAGTTGGAGATGTCATAGCCGTAGTCGATACCCGGCGAAGGATACATCGGTGTGATCCAGATGGCATTGACGCCGAGATCCTTCAGGTAGTCGAGGCGCGAGGTGATGCCGTTAATGTCTCCGATGCCGTCGCCGTCCGAATCCTGAAAGCTGCGCGGATAGATTTCGTAGATGACGGCGTGCTTCCACCAGTCGTCAGTGTGGCTCTTGGCGGGTTGTTGTGCGAGGAGGCCGGCTGCGAAAGTGAGTGTGACGAGCAGGTATTTAAGGCGTGGCATTCTGCGACCCCGGTGACGCAGGAGAGTATAAAGCAACGGGTGGATGGGAGCGATGGCGGGCGGGGGGGGAATGCGCCGCGGGCGTGCAAGGCTGGCATACGGCCATCTTGTACACTCAGATTGACTTGCCTGTGGGGTGCGGCCTGAGATGCGTCGCTCAAGGCACCTTTCCCAGCGATGATCGGCCAAAACATCTCGCACTACCGTATCCTCGAGAAGCTCGGTGGCGGCGGCATGGGGGTGGTCTATAAGGCCGAGGATACCCGGCTCCATCGCACTGTAGCCCTCAGGTTTCTTCCTCCCGAGATGGCCCACGATTCCGCTCACTCGAACGATTTCGGCGCGAGGCAGAGGCCGCATCAGCATTGAATCACCCAAATATCTGCACTATTTATGACAGCGGCGAACCCGGCGGCAGCGATTCATTGATGGAGTTTTCTCGACGGCCAGGCGCTGAAGCATCGCATCGCAGAGAAGCCTGTCGCGACCTATGTCCCCGCTGAGTCTGACCATTGAGATTGCCGATGGTCTCGATGCCGCCCATAGCAAAAGCATCATCCACCGCGACATCAAACCGGCCAACATTTTGTCACCGCGCGTGGGCGTGCGATGGTCCTGGATTAGTGCGAAGGTCGTGGATTTCGGTCTGGCGAAAGTGGGGCCCGCAAGTGATCGCGCGAGAGTTTCCGCGATGCCGACAATCAGCGAGTTGCAAGGCGTACTCAACGCGATACGGCGATCGGCACTCCGCATTGAACTGGGCCAGGTGGCGGACCTCGAATTCGGAACACTGTTTTATCCCGTGTACCTGCGCGGGCAAGCCTATTTGCTTCTCCATCAAGGCGCCGAAGCAGCAGCTGAGTTTCAGGAATTTCTCGACCATCCTACGCTGGTCGCAAGCAACCCGCTCTTTCCACTTGCCCATCTCGGCCTGGCCCGCGCGTATGCACTGCAAGGCCAGACAGACAAATCTCGTGCCGCCTATCAGGAGTTCTTGACCCTATGGAAAGACGCCGACCCCGACATCCCGATCCCCCAACAGGCAAAGTTGAGTACGCTAAGGTGCAATAGCAGGATTGCGCCTCGAAGCCGCATAGAGGTACGAGGCGGGTTTTTTACATCGAATCAGGGTTGAAATACCAACCGCACTCCTTTGTCGTGGCTGTTCCAGAGGGTTTCGACGTCGCGCAGGGAGACGGCTTTCGTCGGGACCTGGAAGGGCAATTTGGCGGCGGCCTGGAGAAACTCACCGACGGCCTTCATGATTTCCTGAAGTGAGGCGCTGCCGAATCCGCTGCCGAGGAGTTCAAGGCCGGAGCTGCGCAAGGTGGCTGCGGGCAGCGAGACGGTCGGGCCGGCCACGCTGCCGATCTGGACGTAGCGGATGCGGTGCGACGCGTGCGCGAAGCCCTTTTGCGCCACGGCGGCGAGGAGCGACTCGGCGGGCGCGCCCCAGAGGTAGTCGAGGATGACATCGATCTTTGATTCAGACAGGTGCTTGCGGTAGGCCTCGATCAGCGCGGCGGGGTCCTGCTCGAGAGAGATGGTGGCGTCCGCGCCCAGAGCGGCGGCCTGATGGAGGGCTTCGGGATTGCGGCCGACGGCGATGACGCGCTTTGCGCCAAGGCGACGGGCGACCTGTACGGCGAGGTGTCCGGAGATACCGGTCGCGCCAAGGATGAGGACGCTTTCGCTGGCGACAAACTTTGCGCGCCCGGTGAGCGCGGCCCAGGACGACATGCCGGGGTTCATCATGGCGGCGACGGTGACGTCGTCGAGGCTATCGGGCAGAGGCAAGGTCATCCACGACTCGGTGACGGCGCGCTCGGCGAAGGTGCCGTAGGGCGGGCGGGTGACTCCGAAGTAGACGCGGCTGCCATCGGGAAGTCGACCGACTCCATCGACGCCCGGGACGAAGGGCAGAACTCCGGTACTGCCGTAGTGGGTTCCGTTGGCGAGGACTCTGACGATCACGTGAAGGGCGGCGGCGGTGACCTCGACAAGGAGCTCTTTTTCGGTGGGGATGGGGTCGGCGAAGGTGGCGTAGCGGGGAGGACGATCGAAGGCTTCGACAAGTGCAGCGTTCATTAGGGCTCCTCGGTGCTCGAAAGATAGGTTAAATGAGGAAGAGGGATCAGAGCACAGGGCTCAGGACTCAGCAGTGTGCCAGTTGGAAAACGGACTTGCAGATCACATCCGGAGCTTTGAGGAAATCGCGGCTCTGGCAAACTAGGTAGAGGGCTCCCGATGTCGTTTATCTTCTTCGTCCCGATTTGGCTGGTGTTCGTGGCCACCGGTGTCGTTTTCTTGCTATCGCCACAGTTTAGATTCTTGTCCGCGTATCTTTGCTGTGCTCGACTATGGGATTGCTTTCGTCGTTTGCTCTGTCCTTACTGGCGATCACTGTTCTCGGAAGGTTGTTGGGCAGAACGGGTTTCGGTGAGTGGCACTTTTAGGCTACCTAGCGGCGATTGGGATCGCCGCAATAGTTGCGGCCGGCTATAGGATTCATCAGCGCGCGGAAGATGAATACTCTGGTCGGATGGCAGCTCAGTTCAAATTGAGCATTACCCAGGGCTCAGGGCTTAGCGGTGGTCTTTTCGCTGGCAAAGGCGTGCAGAAACTCCTGCAATAACTCGGGGACGGTCCGATGGGCGCGATCCTCGCTCGCGGGATGCGCGGCTACCCATTCGTCAAGCATGGTGAGAAGAATGAAACTGGAGGGCTCCTTGTCGCCGCTCGCGTTCCATTGTCCCAATATGCGCGAGAGGAGCACAGGCGGCTTGATGCCGATGAGCTCTTTCGTCTCCGGATGCGCACAGTGCTCGGCCGGTGAAACCACCATGTATTCGCGGCAGGGCAGCGGGCGGATGGGGTGGATCGTGCAGCGTTCTTCTTCAAGGAATGGACACGGGATACCGAGCGCGAAATACCTGAGTCCCAAGGTTTGGGCCTTGTCTTTATCGGTGAGAGGCACATTGCGCAGGCTTTGCGCGAGGCCGCTCTCTTCGATGCGAAGAGCGGCATCGCGAAACCGGACACGGAGGACTTCCCTTCTCTCTTCGGGCTGAGCGTCGATCCATTCAGAGAGCATACGCGCCTCCACCAGAGAGATGGACACGGCCTGACGGCAACAGGCTCCGCAGCGCCTTCTCGGCAACTGATGGGTTTGCCCACGCGGGCAGCCTCGCGCTCGCTGATGTCGGAAACGGAATTGGACAGGGTCTGAATGATGGGGAGCAAGACGGCAGGGCGGACGGGCCCGTCGGGGAGCTGCGCATTCACTTCGATTCGGGCACCCTGAACGTTCAGCGCAAACTGGAGGGTCTTCAGGCCGGGTGAGGCAGCACCGAGAGATTCTGGTTCGGGGCCGGGCATAGCGGGGAGTCTAGCAGAAAGGCAGGGTGCAGGGTGTAGTCATTCGAGATAGATCCCACGTCCGATGTAACCCAAGGCACCGTGCATTTCAGTGGCGCGGGATACCTCGTCTCGATCAATAATAGAGAATAATGTTTTGTCGTTCCGTTCGTCTCACCGTTTTTGTTTTCCTGCCTGTTTTGTTCGCGCCTCACTGTTGGTCTCAAGACCAATCGAAGGCTTCCCAGGATAAATCGAAGGCCCCCATCACCATTCCCATAACCAATCTGCCGAAATCTCTACCTTCCGACGCTCAGTTTGCGAAGGAGGGCGTGGTCTACGAGAAGATCTCGACAGTGATCAACTACGATGCCGATGGGCTTGGCGAGAAGACGCTCACCGTCGTGGCGCGTGTTCAATCGGAGGGCGCTGTTCACGAGGCGGGTTTGCTGACTTTTGCCTACGCCTCGGGCGAAGAGCACTTGGAACCTGTGTATGTGCGGGTGCGCAAGTCGGATGGGAGCGTGGTGAACACTCCGGCCGCCGATACGCAGGACATGCCGACGGAGGTGACCCGGCAGGCTCCGTTCTATAGCGATCTGCGTGAGGTTCAGATTCCGGTCAAGTCGCTGAGCCCGGGCGACAAGCTCGAATACCAGATGCGGTATGTACGGCAGAAATCGACGGCACCGGGGGAGTACTGGGGAGCGCTGAACTTCGTGCGCGGCAATGTGGTGCTGGATGAATCGGTGGAGATGTCCTTTCCCAAGGACAAGTATGTGCTGGTGCTGAGCCCCAAGGATAAGCCTGCGATCGCCGATGAGAATGGGCTGAAGGTTTACCGCTGGAAGACCTCGCAGCTGGAGTCCACCGTAGGTGACGCCAAGAAAAAAGATAAGCCGTACGATCCGGACGCGCTGCCCTCGGTCAGCTGGACGACTTTCCGGAGCTGGGAGGAAGTCGGCGAATGGTATGGCAGGCTGGCACACGACCGAACGGTAGTGAGTCCGGAGATCGAGGCCAAGGCCAAGGAGCTGACGCAGGGGAAGACCACGGACGATGAGAAGATCGAGGCCATTTATCACTATGTCTCGACCCAAGTGCGGTATATCGGCGTGGCATTCGGAGTGGGGCGGTATCAGCCGCATTCGGCTGAGACGGTGCTCGACAACCAGTACGGAGACTGCAAGGACAAGCACACGCTGCTAGCGACGCTGCTGAAGGCTGCGGGATACGACGCATGGCCGGCGCTGATCGGGAGCTCGGTGAAGCTGCATCCGGAATTGCCGTCACCGGCGCAGTTCGACCATGTAATTACAGTTGTCTCGCTCAGCGGCAAAGAAATCTGGCTGGACAGCACACCGGAGGTGACTCCGTATCGCTTGTTGATGGCGCAGATTCGGGACAAGGATGCGCTGGTGATTCCGACGGGAGAAACACCCAAGCTAATGCGCACTCCGGCGGACGGGCCGTTCCCTTTCGTCGATTCAACCACGGCGACCGCGAAGCTCGACGCCCAGGGAACGCTTGACGGGCATATCGACATGGAGATGCGAGGCGACTCGGAGACGATCTTGCGCGAGGTTTTTCATGGCACGTCGCGCGCGCAGTGGCCGGAGATGGCCCAGAACATTTCGCAGAGAATGGGCTTTGTCGGCACAGTCAGCAATCTCGACGTGAGCCTTCCGGAGCAGACGGAGAAGCCATTCCACTACGCCTACGACTACAACCGCAAGGAGTATGCCGACTGGGCGAATCGGCGTATTCTTCCCCTGACTTTGCCCGTTTCGCTGAACGTATTGGGCGAGGGCGAGGTGCCAACCGAGCCGATCGATCTGGGATCGCCGCGTGTGGAGACCCATCACTCGGTCATCGAGCTGCCGTCGAATTACACAGCGGAACTGCCAAGGTCAGTGAAATACACCACGCCATTCGCGATTTACGAGGATGACTACAAGCTGGACGGCAACAAGCTGGTCACCGACCGCAAGCTGCAGGTCTTGCAGCGCCAGATCCCAATCGAAAAGGCCGGCGACTACAAGAAGTTCACAAAGAATGTCACGGATGACGAGGGCCAGTTCATCCAGCTTGTCGCGCCGGGAAACAAGGGCATCGACACGGCGGCGGGTAATCCGGAGGCTGCGCAGTTCATTCAAGCTGCCTATGTTGACTTGACGAGACACGATCTCAAGGCCGCGCACAGCGATCTGCACAGCGCCGAGCAGCTTAATCCGCGGGAGCGGGGGCTGTGGGGCGAATACGCATATCTCGACATGGCGGAGAACCGAATGGATGATGCCGTCACGGATTTTCGCAAGGAGATCAAGAACCACCCCGAGAACGCGGTCGCGTATCAGGCGCTGGCGGGGACGCAGGTCCGCATGAAGCGCATCGACGACGCTGAGCAGACGCTGCATGACCTGCTGAAGTTCATCCCGGACAACACGAATGCGGAGCTTCAACTGGGTTCGCTGCTCATCCTGCAAAAAAAATATGACCAGGCCTGCACGCTGCTGGAAGCGGCGATGAAGCAGGCGCCCGATGACAAGAACATCGCTGCACAGGCGGGACGCGCGGAGCTGTTGGCCGGCAAGCGCGACGTGGGAACTGCGACCTTGCGCAACAGCATGAAGGACAGCGATGATCCGGACACACTGAACAACGCCGCATACGAACTGGCGGACTTCAATTCAGATCTGCCCACGGCCGAAGCCAGCAGCAAGAGGGCCATGGAGAAGCTGGAGAAGGAAACGTCTCAGATCACGCTGGGCAATCTGAGCAAGGAAGATTTGCAGCGCGTGAACCTGCTGACCGCTGTCTGGGACACGATGGGCTGGGTCTATTTTCGCGAGGCCAACCTGCCGCAGGCTGAGAACTATGTAGGCGCGGCTTGGAAGGTGACGCAGCACAGTGAGGTCGGCGACCACTTGGGGCAGGTCTACGAAAAAGATGGCAAGCTGGCCGAGGCGGCGAATACTTTCAACCTCTCACTTGCCGCCGAGACGCTCAGCCCAGATCCGTCGGGGACGGATTCAATTCGCGCCAGCCTTGATCGGCTGAAGGCGAAAGGGCATGTGCCGGGTGAAGGAGATCCGAATCAAGAGCTCGCGAAGCTGCGCACGTTCTTCCTGCAAAGGACGGCGACCGGCACGGCGGATTTCTTCCTGCTGGTTTCGGCGGACAAGGTGGAAGACGCACAGTTCATCGGCGGCGATGAGGGCCTGAAGGCCGCTTCTCCGACGCTATTGAAGATAGATGTTTCGGGGCAGATTCCGAAGGGCTCGTCGGCGAAGATGGTGCGGCGCGGTACGCTCTATTGCTCAGATACGGGGAGCCAGTGCCAGTTCACGATGCTGCTGCCGCAGTCGGTGGGGATCGATTGAGGGCTCAAGGCCCAGAGCTCAGCTTCCCACCCTTCGCTACGCGGAAGATGGGGCATCACGGCAATCCTGCAATTGTGAACTGGAACCGAAATCCGATTTGCAAATGACGATCACACGCTACTCATCTGTCAATGTTGTACTGATGATCGCCGGAGCATTAGTGTACTCCTTCACCATTTTTTGCTCGTTATGACAGCAGGGTTTGGTGCGGATCCTGTTCATGACTACAGAAGCTTCGCTATTGTCTCCATGCTTTGGCGTCGCACTGTGCGCTGTCCCCTTGGTCTAGTCCGGGTAAGTGAGAGCACTTGGGTTTGAGCTTAGCTGTATATTCAGCCCGCAGCCGCCGTCGAGGCTGTGTAACTGTGCGAAGCGCTTTTTGCTCTCCACATTTGCATAGCCTTTCGCGAATTCCTGGCGTCATGTAGCCCAACGAGCTATGTGGACGCACCCGGTCCGCCTCTCTCGCAACCCCTATCATTACAGAGCAGGCAGATTGCATTATGCGAGTGCGCCAATGGAGACCACTTTTAAGCGAAGGTCAAGGCGCGGATCTCTTCCTTGCGGATCGTGAGCCGCTCCACCAGGTCTTCGCGGACCTCGTAGCCGCGGCCTGGGGTAGTGGGAACGGTGATTTCACCTTTGGATGAGACTTCGACCGCGGGCTCGATGATGTCTTCCTTGTAATAGCGCTTTGAAGCCGAGACGTCGCCGGGGAGGCTGAAGTTCTCAAGCGATGAAAGCGCAATGTTGTGGGAGCGGCCGATGCCGGTTTCGAGCATGCCTCCGCACCACACTGGAATTCCGCGCTCATAGGCGGCGTTGTGAACGGCAACAGCTTCGCCCAGGCCGCCGACGCGCCCGTTTTTGATATTGATGATGCGGCAGGACTCCATCTCGATGGCGGCGAGGGTGTCGCGGCGGTTGTGGATCGATTCGTCGAGGCAGATGGGAGTGTTGAGCTGCCTTTGCAGCATGGAATGGTAGTAGAAGTCGTCGGCCCAGAGCGGCTGCTCGATCATCATCAGGTCGAAGGCGTCCCAGCTAGTGATGCAGTCGGCGTCCTTGAGGCGGTAGGCAGAGTTGGCGTCGCAGCTGAGCGCAATGCCAGGCCAGCGGTTGCGGACGGCCTCGAAAACCTTAGTGTCCCAACCGGGCTTGCACTTGACCTTGATGCGCTGGTAGCCGGCGGCCAGCTCGGTTTCGATTTCGTCGAGGAGCTTCTCGATCGAAGGCTGGATGCCGATGGAGACTCCGCAGGGAATGGTTTCACGGACGCCGCCGAGCAGTTCGGACAACGAAACGCCCCGCATCTGCGCTTCCAGGTCCCACACCGAATTCTCAAGAGCCGCTTTGGCCATGCGATGGCCGCGGACCTGCTTGAGGATGCCGGGAATTTTTCCGGAATGTTCCGGCTCAGACCTGGCAAGGGCGGGGGCGAGTTCCTGAGCAAGTACGAGCCAAGCAGTGTCGACGGTTTCGTAAGAGTAATAAGGGTGCTCACCGGCGACACATTCACCCCAGCCGGTAAAGCCTTCGGCTTTCAACTCCACGAGGAGGATGCGGCGATCGGTGGTGACGCCGAAGCTGGTTTCAAATGGTTTAACGAGGGGAATGCGTAATTCGCGAAGGAAGATTGCATCGATTCTCATAGATAATCGCTTCTCAGGTGTTCGAAAGGCGCTAATTCAAAGATACCGTTGTTTTGCGTGTCCCTGTGAAAACCGACGACAGCCAGCCTGCGAGTGAACGCTTCCTGAAAACGCTGGCGATTCTCTGTCTGCACGGCACGAGCTCGGTCTAGGTCAACCTCTGAAGACTTCCATTCGCCGATCTCGTACGGAACGAGAATGGTTTCTTCAATCTTCGAAGGTTTGAACGTATTCCCTGCGAGAACTGCCTTGACCCGCGCCGAACGGAGATGCCACTCCGCATGCAGCCGGTCGGTTGGCAGTTCGCCCTGCAGTCGAGATGAGGATACACCATAAAAGTCTGATGTATAGCTGCGAACTATCGCGCCCAGCTTGTGGATATTTAGGAAAGAATTCTTAATCTCCAGGGGATCGAAGGTCCATTCCATAAGATCAATACCGCGACTGAGGGCTTCGAGGCGCTGAAAAAACTTGAGCTGGCGGCCGATGCCGTCATTTCTGTATCCGGGAGAGACGGCGAGCATGTGGGAATGGAGATAGGGGGTCGGAGCCGCGTCCGGAGCGGCGCCCATCTGTAAGCCGGGTAAGGACATGGCGAAACCAATGAGGTTTTCCGCCGCACCCTCAGGCTTTTCCACGCGGGTGACGTCAAAGGCTCCAATGACCTGACCGCCGATGCGCTGGGCGACGACAAAGGCGCGGCGGGGAATGACGTCTCCGTCGGAGTAACCCCAAGTGTCGATCTGGTGCTGGACGCAGGCGTCGAGTTCCTCGAAGCCGTGACAGGAGCGGATGAGGATGGGGCGGCCATCGCGGGTCAGGAAGGTGGCCGCGTTCTCAGCGGTGCTTAGGTTTTCGGCGGTGTAGGCGTTCATGGCTGGCGCTCGACCTCTTTGGCCTGCTCTAGTTTGGGTCCGTCCACCTTAGCTTGGGCCCATAGAGCTTCGAGCTCTTCGCTGGAGAGTTCTTCGAGAGGTCTGGGGCTGGTTTGCTCCATAAAGCGGAAGCGGCGGCGGAATTTTGCATTTGTGTCTCGCAGAGCAAGCTCCGGATCGATCTTCAAGTGACGGGCAAGGTTAACAGCTGTAAACAGCAGATCTCCAAGCTCTTCAGACGCAGCTTGATTCGATTTTTCGATAGAGGAAATTTCTGCTTCGAGCTCGGCGGTTTCTTCGCGGAGCTTGTCGATCAGGCCGGAGAGGTGAGGCCAGTCGAAGCCGGATTTGGCGGCTTTCGATCCCAGCTTGGCGGCCTCGGAGAGTGCTGGCATCGAGCGCGGAATGACCTCCAGGCGTCCTTCTCGTGTGGGGTGGGCCGACTTCTCTAACCTTTTGATTTCCTCCCAGTTATGGAGAACCTGCCTGGCATCGATGCCGTTGGTATCGAGACCGGTAGCGCTGTTTCCTGCTGCCGCTGCGGCCTCCTCGCCGAAGACATGGGGATGGCGGCGGATGAGCTTGCGGTTGAGGCCGTCGGTTACGTCTTTGATGGTGAAGTGTCCGGCTTCGGTGGCCATTTGCGCGTAGAAAAGCACCTGCAGCAGAAGGTCGCCGAGCTCGTCCTTGAGCGCGGGCCAGTCGCGGCGCTCGATGGAGTCGAAGACCTCGTAGGTCTCCTCAAGCGTGTATTTGCGGATAGAGTCGAAGCTCTGCTCGCGGTCCCAAGGGCAGCCGCTGGGCGAGCGAAGACGCTCCATGATGGCCACGGCCTGTCCGAAACTAGCAGGTGGGTTCTGACTGGGACTGTCGTTTGAGTCTGAGTGGGGGGGCATCGGATTCAGTTTACCCGATGGCGGCGTGAGCGCCGGAAGCTCCGCGTATACTGCCGCTGGTGCAAGGCTTGAATTTATTGGCGGGTATTTTTTGTGGGTTGCTGGGGCTGGCCTTCGGCAGCTTTTTGAATGTGTGCATTGCGCGGCTGCCGGGGCATGAGTCGGTGGTAGCTCCGCGATCTCGTTGCCCGGAGTGCGGTGCGCCAATTCGTGCGCGGGATAATGTTCCGCTGCTGAGTTTTCTGGTGCTACGAGGACGGTGCCGGGATTGCGGAGCGCGGATTTCGTGGCGCTATCCAGCGATTGAGCTGACTACGGCGGCTCTGTGGGTGCTGTGCTGGCTGCGATTCGGATGGTCGCTGACCGCACTGGGCATGGCGGCGTCTTGTTTTCTGCTGCTAGGGCTGGCGGCGATGGATGCCGAAACATTGATTCTGCCCGATGCTTTCACACTGCCGGGGATTGCGCTGGGGGTGATTTACAGCGGAGCGGTGTGTGGTGGCGGATGGCTGGGAGGGGCGCGTTGCGCGGGCGTGTCGTTGGGCTGGGCAGTGTGTGCGGCGGCTCTGATCCTAGCGATTCGCGGTCTGTACTGGCTGGCGCGGCGGCGCGAGGGTATGGGTCTGGGAGATGCGAAACTGTTCGCGATGATTACCGCATGGGTGGGTCCGGCGAACGCGGTGCTCGTGTTTTTCCTGGCGGTGGTGGGTGCGGCGCTTTACGGGGTTCTCTGGCTAGGACTGCATAAAGGTGAAGGCAAGACACACGCGCGGGTTCCGCTGGGGTCGTTTTTGTGCGCGGCGGCTATCTATGCGGTGTTTGAGGGGCAGACGACGGTAGATTGGTATCTGGGGTTTTTCAGATGAGACGTCAATGATCCGCCGTTGTGACGAACGCGATTTTGAGCCGATCTGGAGCATCATCAACGATGGTGCGCAGGCTTATCGAGGGATTATTCCAGCAGATCGCTGGGCTGATCCATACATGTCCCGTGAGAAATTACGGCACGAAATTGATGACGGGGTCGTGTTCTGGGGCTACGAAGAGAGCGGCGCGCTGGCAGGCGTGATGGGCCTTCAAGGGGTGGAGGACGTAACACTGGTCCGTCACGCGTATGTTCGCACCGGCAGTCAGAGACAAGGGATTGGAGAGCAGCTGCTGGCCCATTTGCGAGCTCTGGCGAGTGGGCCGGTTTTGATCGGCACGTGGGCTGATGCAAGATGGGCGATCCGCTTCTATCAAAGACACGGCTTTCAACTCGTGGATTTGGAGGAGAAGAATCGGCTGCTCAAGAAATATTGGACGATATCCGAGCGTCAGATTGAAACTTCGGTAGTTCTTGCAGACACTGTGTGGCGGGAAAACCGGCGGTGACTCAAGAAGTTCTGGTCAGGCTGCCGCCGTCTGTTTTCGAATCCGCTTGACCTGGGCCAAGTGATGCTTGCCATGAACGAAGTGGAAGCGACGCCACTGTTCAGCCGTGAGGGGTCCGAAGATGAAGTGCGAAGCAAAGGGTTGTTTTCCGAATAGCTGGCTGCCTTTCTCGATTTTTGCGTCCACGGCTTCGAGTTCCGCTTTCATCCAGGCGCTGAGCTCATCACCGGTCATTGCGGGCATATCCGTTTTTCCAGGCCGTACAAGCTCCGGAGCCTGCACGCCGCGTGGAAATCCGCCACAGCGAATGACCAGAAGCTGCAGGGCGCGGTGTTTCATATTCCGGGAGTTCTGCGTGGGAGAATTTCGAGTGAGATAGCGATCGAAGAGCGCACCGGTGCTGCGATAGGTGAGCACCAGGTGCTCGATGACCTCCTGCGTGCTCCAGGCGGCGCTCCGTCCCTTGAGTGAGTGGGCGGGATGAAGCTGGCAGAAGGCAGAATCTTTGCCGTCGAGATTTTTCCAGTAGAGCTGGTGGAGCTTTTCGAATGTCGGGTGCATGACTTCCCCTTAAAAACGCCGACGCGACCACTATAGCGCGAGCGCCTTGTATGATGCTGTGCGATAGAGGTAGAGAGATCGAGGGGAGGGATGCCGAGTGATCCTGTGGAGTTTCGCGCCGACCGGACTTGAGACGGCTTGGCGGAATAGCGGTGAATTCTGGGCGCAGACCGGGATGGCGGTAGCGCGTCATCCGCTGTTGCTGCTGGTCTGCTCGGCTGTGCCGGCGGCAGAGCGAGCCTATACGCTGCTGCAGACCAATCCGATCCCAGGCTGGAAGCTGACCCGCTTGGAAGCCCTGGTGACGTTGTGGCGGATCCTGCTATGCGCCGTCGCCGTATGGGTGACGCTTAGTCCGGAGAGGTGGGCTGCGTTTCGGCTTCATTTTTTCGACAATGTCGCACTGCAACGGTCGCTGCAACGGCTGGGCGCTTACCTGGGGAATCACTTGCACGTCGTGTTGTGGGAGCTGGTCTTCTTCGCGGCTGCGTTCCTGCTGCTGAATTTCGCGCTTGTACGGACGGCGAAGGGACTGGCGCGCCTAGGCGGTGCTCTGCGTAAAGCTGTTCGGCAGAAAGCCTTCGCATCGGCATTGCGGAATTTGGTGCTGGCTCCGCTGGCGCTGATTTATCTGGTGGAATTGCTTCAGCAAAAATTCTACTGAAGCCCGCGCGTCGCTCGCAAGGCGGAAACAGGCTATTTTTTGGGTGCGGCGCCCAACTGGGCGAGCGCCTTGCGCGCCGCCTTGGCTTTTGGGCCGTCGGGGTAGGCGTCGAGGTACATGCGGTAGTTGTCCGCGGCTTCGTCCTTCAGCTTCAGGCCGCGCGCAGCCTCGGCCAATCCGAAGACGGCATCGGCGTTTTCGGGATTCACTTCAGTAGCTTCCTTAAAGCGCGTATAAGCCCCCTTGTAATCGCCAGCGTTGAGATAGAAACCGCCGACTTTTACGTCTTGCGCGGCAAGCGTGGGGTTGAGGATGTAGCCACCGGCGCCGTTCGAGATGCGGCTTTCCTTGTCGCCCATTACATCGATGTCCTGAAACTTTGTGCGGCTGGAGGAGTAGTCAGGTTCATCCGGTTTTGGTTCCCCCGGCTTCGATTCTCCGGGGGACCTGGGCGGCCTGTCTGCCTTGCCAGTGGGCGCGTCTGGAGCCGAGCTGTCGTCGGCCACGGCGGCTTTCTTCGAGATCTCCTCTGGAAAAGGGTTCTCGTCGGCGGTAGTAGGTTTCTTCGCTGCTGGAGCCTGCTGCGTGGCAGACGGTGGATTCTTATTCTTATCCTGATCTTGCTGCTGCGACTGCTGTTGCGCGAGGCAGGGCAGCGCTGCGAGCAAGAGAGGAAGGATATAGTGCGAAATGCGCATGGGACCAACTTCTCTTAGTTTAGACCCGTTTGATGCGAAAAATCTCTGTGCGGGAGTTGTTATACTCGGCGAGAAAGTTCCCTGTTCCATTCATGACATTGATTATTCGCTCCTCTCAAATCCATGCTGCCGGCTGCTATACGACGGAGCCGATCAGGAAGCGTACGCGCATTGTCGAGTACACCGGACCGCGCATCCCGAAAGAGGCGGCGGACGAGAAGTATCAGGACTCTCCAACGACGTATCTTTTCGGCCTGGGCGATGGCTCAAAGGTGATCGATGGCCATGGCGTTGCAATGTTCATCAATCATTCGTGCGACCCGAATTGCGAAACCGGTGAAGTAAAAGGGAGGGTGTGGGTGAAGGCGCTGCGTGATATCGCAGCCGGCGAGGAGCTGACCTACGACTACAACCTGTATGACGGCGATGAGGACGAGGCGCTCTGCAATTGCGGCGCTGCGAGCTGCCGCAAGTCCATGTATTCGCCGGAGGAACTGAAGCGCAGAGCGCGCAAGGCGAAGCGGGTAGCCGAGAAGGATGCGCTCGCTAAGAAGAAGGCTGCGGGTAAGAAAAAGGCGCGCTAATTCCCTTTCGTCATGCGGACGACGGTAAGCGATTCACCATTGACGAGCGGCAGGCCAAAGCGCTCCATCTCGACATAGCCGTGTCGGGCGTAGAGAGGCAGGCCGGTAAGAGTAGCTCCCATTTCGAAGCGGGTGAAGCCGTCGGCCCGCGCGGCGTTCTCGCATAGTTCAAGGATTTTGCTTCCAATGCCGCGACGTGCCCAATCGGGATGTACATAGAAGGCGCGGATTTTTGCGGCGTCCTTCGTGGGATCGAGCAGACTGCTGTCGCGTCCGGCGCGGTTGTTGTCCCCGTCCAGGCTGGTGTCGCCTCCGCACAGGGTTTTGCGTTTGCTCCAACCTCCACAAGCAACCAAGCCTCCACTGGCTATTAGCGGGGCTTCGGGATCTTCGCTGGAGGCTTCCACGACAAAATAGGTTCCGTCGTCGATGAGCTGGGTATCGAGGCTAAGATACGTTTGGAGCGCCTGATCAATCTGCGTTGGCGTGTAATCGTGCGTCTGCAACTCGCGCACGGAGCGGTCGATGAGCGTGTGTAGGCGGGGGATATCGGCTGGCCTAGCGAGGCGGTAGTGGAGGGTGTCAGTCGAGACGGGCATGAGATCAGTATGCGGGATTATTCGAGCCGGTTGGTCGACGGATGGACGCGCCGGAAAGAAAGCGTAAAAGCGACTGGATCGTTGAGCTTTCCACATAACTACCATGACGACAGGCGAAGTGCGCGTGCGATGATTCTCCGCTCCCGATACAATCAGACTTTCATCGCATGGCTTACCAGGTATTAGCTCGAAAATATCGCCCGCAGCGTTTTTCCGATGTGGCCGGGCAGGATCACGTAACGCGCACGCTGCTGAATGCGCTTTCGCAGGGGCGCGTGGCGCATGGATACATCTTTTCCGGGCATCGCGGGATCGGCAAGACGACGATTGCCCGCATTCTGGCCATGGCGCTGAATTGCCGGACGGAAATGGGCTCTGAATCCCGACCGACGCCGGAGCCGTGCGGGATTTGCGTCTCGTGCACGGAGATTCGCGCAGGGAATGCGGTGGACGTGATCGAGATTGACGCGGCGACGAATCGCGGAATTGACGAGATGCGCGAGTTGCGGGATGCTGCGCGGTACCGGCCTGCACGCGACAAGTACAAGATCTATATCCTGGATGAGGCGCACCAGATCACCGATGCCGCCTTCAACGCGATGCTCAAGACGTTGGAAGAGCCTCCCGAGCACGTCGTCTTCATGATGGCGACGACGCAGCCCGAGGATATTCCGCAGACCATTCGGTCGCGATGCCAGCATTTCAGTTTTCACGCGGTGAAGTTCGACGACATTCTGGCACAACTGCGCGAGATTGCGGGCAAGGAAAATATTGCGGCGGACGATGCGGCGCTGGCGCTGCTGGCCGAGGCGGGCGATGGCTCGATGCGGGATGCGCTGTCGATCATGGATCAGGCCATAGCATCGGCTCCTGCTGAGAGCGGGAGGCCGCATCTCGATGCGGAACAGATCCGCGAGCTGATGGGCACGGTTCCCAACGCAGTCTTTGAGCGGCTGATGGAGTCGATCGGCGAGGGGCAGACGGCAGCGGTGATCGACGAGCTGAATCGGCTGCTGAATGCAGGCAACAGCCCGTCGCAGATGGCACGGCAGTTTGTGCGGTATCTTCGAAACGTGCTTATGGCGCGGATTGCAGGCGAGAATTCGGAGCTGTTGCAGATTTCTCCAGACGAGCGGGCGCGGGCTGCGCGGTCGGCGGTGCTGTTTTCCGAGGAAGACCTGACGCGGTTTCTGCAGGTGATGCTGCGCACCTTTGACGAGTTGAATCATCGGCAAGAGCAGCGTTTTCATCTTGAGTTAGGGCTGATCAAGCTGGTGCATCTGGAGCGGCTGCTGCCTGTTGAAGATCTGTTGAGTAAGCTGCCTGCTCCGCAGACAGGGAAGGCCGGGCCCAGCGGTGGTTCGCTACCGTCGGGCGGCACGGCGAAACCTGGCACGGAGCAGAATCGTGCACCGGCCAGTGCATCCGCTTTGCGGTCTACCGAGCCTGCGCAGCCGGCGTTCTCTCCTTTTGAGGCGGACAGGAATCGCAAGACGACAAGCGAGGCGCCAGCTCCCCGTGCGCTTATGCCGCTGGAGAAGGCTGCGCGCGCAGTAGCGGCGACGGCAATGAAGGCACCGGTTGCCGGAGTTGTTGAGCCGGCGGAAGAGACGACGGCAGGAGCGCTGGCGCTGGCGACCGAAGCGACCCCGGCGCCCATGGAGGCTGCGACGCCAGACCTGGACCGCATTCGCCAGACGGTATGCGCGGCGCTGGAGCGTGGGGGGCATAACACGGCGGCGGTTCTGCTGGACGCGGGAGAGTGGCGCGAAAACGGCGCGGCCATCGAGGTGGTAGTTGGCATCAAGAAGACTATGCTTTCGCTCACCATGAATGCGGAGGCGGAAAAGATTTGCCGCGAGGGCTTGCGCGGGATCGGAGTCACGCGCAAAGTGACTTTTGTACCGGGCGAAGGCGGGAATGGAGGCAATGGCCCATCGGGTGGCCCCCAGCTTGCAGCCAAGCCTGCGGCGCAGGGTAGTATCCAGGCGGTTGCGCTTGAGAACCCGCTGGTGCGGCAGGCGCAGGAGCTGTTTCAGGCGGAAGTTCGCAGCGTACTGGATCTTCGCGAAAAGAAGTAAGGACGCATTTGTAATAGAAAACGGAGTCGATGATGAACCCTTTAAAGATTCAGGAGATGCTGGGCCAGGCGAAACAGATGCAAGAACAGATGCAGCAGAAGCTGAGCCAGTCGGTCGTTGAGGCGTCGTCGGGAGGCGGCGCTGTAACGGTGAAGATGAACGGGAAGAAAGAGGTTCTCAAGGTCACGATTGACCCGGCGGCGGTTGCCAGCCTGAGCGGTTCGACCACGGATCTGGAGATGCTGGAAGACCTGATTACGGCGGCCTTTAACGAAGCGGGGCGACGCGCCGAGGAACTTTTGAAATCGAGCATGCAGGGAATGCTGGGCGGGCTGAATTTGCCGGAAGGTTTATTTTAGTCGAGGCCAGCTGAGGACTCTCCTGCCGCTTTTGTTGGCCGAAACGGGAAGTAATGATCACACGACGGGGATTCTTGAGAGATTCGGCGATGGCTGCGGCGGGCACGCTGGCGCTGCATCGAGGGCCATTCGCGTCGTTGCCGGGCCAGGAACCTCCCGCGTCCCCTGCACCGCCGCCCAACCTTATCCAGTCGATGCGCGCCGCCGGAGCGACGACCCCTATCCAGACGACGAAGCTCACGGACACTGTGTTTCTGCTGCAGGGCGTAGGTGGCAACATGGTGGCGCAGACTGGCCCGGATGGGAAGCTCCTGATCGACTCCAGCGTGGCCACGGCGGCGAATGCCGTCAAGCACGCGCTTGAAAAGCTCAATGCCCGCCCACTGAAGCTGCTGATCAATACACACTGGCACTTCGACCACACGGATGGGAACGCGGCGCTACACGATGCGGGGGCCTTTATCATCGCGCAGGAGAACACAAGGCTGCGCCTGTCGACCCGTCAGAGGATGAAGATGTTCAATCTCGACTTCCCTGCTTCGCCCACTGGCGCGTTGCCGCAGCTGACCTTCACCGACCAGGAGAAGCTGTACTTCAACAACGACGAAGTGGATATGGTCCACACGCCCGATGCGCACACGGATTCGGATATCTTTCTTCACTTTGTGAACGGCAACGTGATACACACGGGCGATCTGTGGTTCAACGGCTTCTATCCGCTGATTGACGACAGTACGGGGGGCACGGTCAATGGAATGATCCGGGGCGTAGATGGGGTTTTGGCCATAGCGGACGACAGGACGAAGATTGTTCCGGGACACGGTCCCCTGGGCGACAAGAGAGCCCTGCAGAAATACCGGGAGATGCTGGCCACTGTGGCCAACCGGATCGAGAAGCTGAAGATTGCCGGCCAGACGCTCGAACAGGTGATCGCCGCGAAGCCGACGGCAGACCTGGACGGCTCGTGGGGCTCCGGGAGGATGACGCCGGATCTGTTCGTCACGGTGGTCTACAACACGCTGTAAATCCAGAGGAAATCTTTGTCACGATTTGCGGAACCCATGGCGCGGCTCATCGAAGAACTGCGCAAGCTGCCGGGCATCGGCACAAAGAGCGCGCAGCGGCTGGCCTTCCATATCCTGCGCTCGAGCGGCGAAGACGCCGAAGCGCTGGCCGATGCTGTGCGCGAGGTGAAGGCGCGGCTGAGGCTCTGCTCCATCTGCAATAACATCACTGATGTGGATCCTTGCTTGTACTGCGCGAGCCCGACGCGTAACCAGCGGCTGGTGTGCGTGGTGGAAGAGCCCACGAACATCGCCACGATCGAAAAAACACGCGGCTATAACGGGGTGTATCACGTGCTGCACGGCACGCTTTCGCCGCTGCATGGGGTGGGGCCGGAGCATCTGCGCACGCGCAGCCTGCTTGAGCGCGTTGGACGGGGTGATGTAGATGAGGTGATTCTGGCCACCTCGCCGACGGTGGAGGGCGAGGCCACGGCGCACTATCTGGCGGATCTCCTGAGGTCGGGGCAGGCGGTAATCAGCCGGATTGCCACGGGGGTTCCGGCGGGAAGCGACATTGAATATGCCGATGAGGTGACGATGACGCGGGCGTTGGAGGGGAGGAACCGGGTGTAGGCAGTAGAGCTGGAGTTAACGGTGACTAGGTGTTCTACACCCTACACCCTGTTCCCTACATCCTGTTTCCCTCAGCTCCGCAGCCTTGCCAGCAGATCCTGGGGGTGGACGGGTTTGGCGAGGATTTCGAACTCATGCCCCTGGCCCCGTGCGCGGTCGAGTAGGTCGGCGGTGGCGGCTTGGCCGGAGAAGAGCAGAATCTTGCAGGCCGGCAAGATTTCGCGAATCTTGATCGCGGCGTCGATGCCGTTGAGATCGGTCATGATCACGTCGCTGATGAGCATGTCGGGCTGGAGGGTTTTTGCCATTTCTACGGCCTTTTCGCCGGTATATACGGCAGTAGCTTCAAAACCGCTCTGGTTCAGAATGATTGCGAGGGTATCGGCAATCACGCGCTCGTCGTCGGCGACCAGCACTTTAGGTTTCACCTGGTTCTCGGACATTCGTTGGTTCGCATCACTTTCTTCCGGAAATATGTAGCGGCAGTCCCTTAGCGAGGCCTTCCCTCGTCGAGTGCTGCCTAAGGTGGACAGAATATTCGGATTCCATCAAGAATCTGTATCTAGGATGATACGCTCTTCGTGTGAGGATGCTTCATCCTCTTGCAATCCTCGCGGCTTAGAATATGTCGCTTGCAGGCTCGGAGACCTTGAAGGCTCAAACTTCGAGACCAATTGATCTCTGTTCAAACAAATTCAGTTGATTTTTCAGGCGGAACGTCCATGGCCGAACCCATCATTCGCGCGCAGCAGGTGGAGAAGTTCTATGCGCAGCCGAGCGAAAACCGCATCCAGGTGATCGCCCCTACCGATCTGTCGATCGTTCCCGGGGAGATCGTCGCGCTTCTCGGTCCCTCAGGATCGGGCAAATCGACGCTGCTGCGCATGCTGTCAGGGCTTTCCAAGCCTTCGGGAGGCGAGGTCTACTGGCACGGCAAGCCGATTTCCACGGTTCGCATCCATGTTTCGATTGTTTTTCAAAGCTTCGCGCTCTTCCCCTGGCTCACGGTGCTCGAGAACGTCGAAGCGCCCCTCAAGGCGGCCGGGATGGCTCCGGCCGAGCGCAGGGAGCGCAGCCTGAAGATCCTGGATACGGTTGGTCTGGACGGCTTCCAGGCGGCATATCCGAGGGAACTGTCGGGCGGGATGCGCCAGCGGGTGGGTTTTGCTCGGGCGCTGGTCGTGGAACCGGAAGTGCTGTTCATGGATGAGCCCTTCTCGGCGCTCGACGTGCTCACGGCGGAAAACCTGCGCAGCGAACTGCTGGAGCTCTGGCAGAAAAAGACCATCCCGACGCAAGCCATCTTTCTGGTGACACACAACATCGAAGAAGCGGTGCTGCTGGCCGACCGCATCATCGTGCTGGGACGGAATCCGGGGCATGTTCGCACGGACTTCAAGGTGACGACGCTGACGCATCCTCGCGATCGCAAGAGCCCGCCCTTCACGCAACTGGTGGACTACATATACAAGGTGTTGACCAAGCCCGACGTGGTTCCGGCGGAGGTACCCGACCTGGAGACTGGCCGCAAGGTGCGCGACCAGCGGCAGATGCACTATGAGATGTTGCCGCACGCGCGTCCGGGAGGGATCGCCGGCCTGCTGGAAATCGTGATCGATCTTAGCGACCAGTCGACGGGCCGCGCTGACATTTATAAGCTAGCCGACGAGCTGGCGTTTGAGATCGACGACCTGCTGCCGATCATGGAAGCAGCGCAGATTCTCGGATATCTGCGCGTGGGTGAAGGCGATGTGGTCATCACGCCGGAAGGACGAGAATTCGCAGAATCGGAGATTCTGAAGCAGAAGGAGCTCTTCCGCAAGGCTGCACTTGATCATGTGCTGCTGTTGCGCCAGATAACACGCGCGCTCCAGAACAAGAGCGACCACACCGTTCCGGAGGAGTTCTTTCTGGATATGCTCGACGAGCAGTTCAGCGAAGAGGAGACGCAGCGGCAACTGGATACAGCGATCAACTGGGGGCGCTACGCCGAACTGTTCGACTTCGACGCGGCGCGACGCCGCTTCATATTGCCGGAGACAGAAGAGACTGCGGAAACCGTCGAGGGAGCGCAAGCCGAGTGAGAACCCGGTATACATTTTCGCGCGAACTGGTGGCCGAGAGGACCTGGCCAGTTGTTCTCGATGTGACCGTTGCCGCGGGCCTGCTCGCGGGCTTTTACGCAATTTTGTGGGTGGCGAAGTTCTGGTTCAGCGGCGCCGTGCCCGAAGTAGAGATCTACCGCTCGCCTTCGCATCTGCCGGCCTATGCTTTCTACTCGACGGTGCGCATTTTTGTGGCGTACCTTCTCAGCCTCATTTTCGCCATCGTTTATGGATATATCGCCGCGTATAACAGGCGCGTGGAAGGCCTGATGATCGCGACGCTGGACATTCTACAGTCCATTCCAGTGCTCAGTTTTTTGCCCGCCGTGATGCTGGCCATGATGTCGCTGTTTCCGTCACGCCAACTGGGGATCGAGCTGGGCGCGATTCTACTGATTTTCACAGGTGAAGTTTGGAATATTGCTTTCAGCTTCTACTCGTCGCTCAAGAGCATTCCACGCGAGCTGCAGGAAGCCTGCACCATCAACCGCTTTTCGGCAATGCAGCGCCTGTTTCAACTGGAACTGCCTTACGCGACGATCGGCCTGGTGTGGAACTCGATGGTCTCGGTGGCGAGCGGCTGGTTTTTCCTGATGGTTTGCGAGATGTTTCCTGTGGGCACCCGCAATTTTCGCCTGCCGGGGCTGGGTTCGTATCTGCAAACGGCCGCTTCGAACGGCGACTACCAGGCCATGATCTACGGACTGATTACCATGTTGCTGATTGTGGTGTTGACCGACCAGCTGTTGTGGCGACCGATCATCGCGTGGTCGGATAAATTCAAATTCGAGAACGTGGAAAGCGCGGATCGCGTTACTTCACCGATCCTGCACATGCTGCGCAACTCGAATGTGCTCGGCATCATCCAGCGGCACACCCTAACTCCATTGGGTGAGCTCACTTACCAGCGCATTGCTCAGAGGAACGAGCGAAAGATCTCACTGGGCGACCCGCGAGAGGGCACCAGCCGCCGCAATCAGGCGATCTTCGCTATCGTGGGACTGGCGGCCGTGGTGGCCATCGGCCTGGCGGCGTTTCACGCACTTGTGCTGCTGCGGCAGATTCATGGCCATGAATTCGTGTCTCTGCTGGAAGGTGCGGCGACGACGTTTCTGCGGGTGAACGTGTCACTGCTGCTCGCTTCGGCGTGGACGATTCCGGTGGGTGTGATGATCGGCTTCAATCCACGTTTGGCGAATATCACGCAGCCGCTGGCGCAGATCGCGGCGTCGTTTCCGGCTACAGCGCTGTTTCCGGTGATTCTGGTGGCGTTGATGCGGCTGGGGCTCGGGCTGGGTGTGGGCTCAATTGCGCTGATGATGCTGGGGACTCAGTGGTACATCCTGTTCAATGTAATCGCGGGAGCCATGGCGATTCCGTCGGATCTCATAGAGGTTTCGGACCTGTTTCACTTCAGGAGCCTTCAGCGCTGGACGACGGTGATTCTGCCGGGAATTTTTCCCTTCCTTATCACCGGTTTGGTTACGGCTTCAGGCGGGGCGTGGAACGCCTCGATCGTCGCCGAATATTTTCAGCTGAAGAACAAAACACTGGTGACACAGGGACTAGGGGCGCAGATCAGCGAGGCCAGCAACCAGGGAAACTTCCCCACCCTGTTGATGGCGACGATCATCATGGCGCTCATGGTAGTCACCATCAATCGCCTGGTGTGGAGACGCCTCTACAAGCTGGCGGAGACGAAATACCGACTGGATGGCTGAGAGATTTTGGCCGGGTTGTTCCCCATCTCTCAAAAAACGAGACACTGGGCACCGGGTTAGTTCGTCGGGGGCGGCTTCTGACCTGATTGGGGAGCCTGCTTTGGCTCAGGATCGGCGCCGCCCTGCACCTTATCGTCGTCGTGCTTTTCGTAGATCGAGTACTGACGATCCGGGTGCTTCATTTTCACCGTGATTTCCTTGCTGTCGGTGGTGATCTCGTAATCGTCGCCGAAGGTCTGAAACCCGTTGGCGATTACCTGAAGCCGTACGGTATCGCCGATCGGAATAACCTCAATGGTGGCCTTGCCTTCCTCGTTGGTCTTAAGCTCGAGGTTGCCCTCGTCCTTGCCGCCCTTCATGGGGTGAAACACAACGGCGGCGTTCTCAATGGGCTTACCGTTGGTCGCCTTGATGACGGTCACCGTGATTTTGGCGGTCGCCGGCGGAGGCGTGTATTTGCGTCCACGGTGCTGCTGATCCTGGGCAAACAGCAATCCTGGCAGGCTTACGGCTAAGAGGCAAACGGTAATAAAACCCCGGGGAACCTTCTTGGAAGGCACAGCGCACATCATGATGAAATTGTATGCATTTCGCGGCTTTGCTGGAAGGGGGTCGGTATACCATACAAACTTCGATGGCATATCCTGCGTCTAAGGTTTTTACGGCGGCAACTTAGTACATGATGGAAATGAGCAACAGCAACGGATCGCGCCAGATGAAGAATGGGAACTCTCTTGCGATCTTCAAGCCTTCTTGTTCAGCGGCGGCTCTTTTATTTCTGCCCCTTCTGTGCCTGTGCGGTGTGGCACCGGCACAAACGCCGCAGACGGTGGCGGCCGATCCAATTGCGCTGGTGCGGCGTGCAGCGCACAACGAGCTCGTCGCCGGCGACGGCCATCCGTACCGTTACACGCTCCACAAGATAGACGACGGCAAGATTACGACCAAGGAGATTGTCGAAACCAGGGATGGCGATGTCGCGCGCCTGATCGCAACCGGGGACAAACCGCTCTCGCCGGGTGCCCAGCAGGCGGAGCTCGATCGGTTGAACAACCTGCTGGCGCATCCGGAGATTCAGGCACACCGGCACAAGAAGGAACAGGAAGACAGCACCCGGGCGAATGAAATGATCCGGCTGCTGCCGGACGCCTTCATTTATCACTTCGAAGGCATGGCGGACACGCCGAGCGGTCCTAGCTATCGGCTGAGCTTCAAACCCAATCCCGCCTTTACTCCACCGGATCGCGAAGCAGAGGTGTATCACGGCATGATGGGCGAGTTGTGGATCGATCAGCGGCAGGAGCGTATGACGAGACTGGATGCGCATTTGATCGACGACGTGAATTTCGGATGGGGCATTCTAGGAAAGCTCTACAAGGGAGGCACGATCCTCGTGGAGCAGAAAGATGTGGGCAACGAGCACTGGGAAACGACCCACATGGGACTGAAACTGAACGGCAAGGTGCTCATGCTTAAGGCTCTTAACATTGAGACAACGGAAGACGCCAGTGATTTCCGGCCCGTCCACCCGCAGATGGGTTATCAGGATGCGGTTCACCTGCTCTTGAACAACAGCGATCAAGGCGGGCAAGCGCAGGCAGCGGTTCGGAACTAGAACTTTCATCGTTGCCGGACAATCCGATTTCAACACGCGAGCGCAGGGAGCTAAAACGCAGAACCGCTTCGGCCATCGGCGGCCGCCATGGAGCACACGTAAAAAAGTCATCCTGTTCCCGGCGATGCGAAAGACAACAATGTAAGCTGTTCCGCTCACCACCAACTCACGGGTGCCTGACACTCGACCTGGACGACCGGCTTCCGGATGCCGCAGCAGCATTTCAGCTTGCGTTTTTGACTTCGTCGTGAGCCCGTAGGCTGCATCGACGTTGTCTACTGCGATGTACTCAATTAGCTCTGTCAAATCGGCGCGGGCATTCAGATGCCACTCGATTCTCAAGCCTTCTTCCAGGCTGCAACGCGGTCAATGATGGCACGAGCTTCAGCCATCACCACCTCAGGAGGTGTGCCAGGGCGAGGATCGTCTAAAGCGGCCTGAATCTGCGAGCGAAAACCACAGGTCATGCTCCCTGGTCTCGCGCTGATTGTGGACAAAATTCCGCATGAATTCACGGACCAACTGAGAAGCTGGACGATGAGTCGTTGCAGCCTCAGCTAAAAAATGCATCGCGCAAGTCGGATTCAAGCTTAAGGGTAAAGACGGCTTCCGCGTTAGTACCTATTCCTCACGCAAGACTTCCAGCGGTTTCTGGCCAAGAATCCGGAAGCTGGCGATCCAGCCTGTGGCGATGGCCAAGATGGCGGTCGCGAAGACGGTGAACGTCGACGCAAAATAGTCGGCGTGCCAGTGAATCTCCATGCGTCGCAACAGGATGCGAGCAAGGAGATTGGCGAAGATGACGCCGACGGCTCCCGACAGTAAGCCGAGGACGAGGAATTCGATGCTGAAGACCTGGGCTATGCGGTTGCGCGTGGCTCCCAGCGTTTTGAGGACGACGACTTCGCGGATCCTGCGGAAGCGTGTGCTGGCAACGCTGGAGGCAAGAATAATTGCGCCGGAAAGGATGGAGAAACCGGCAAGGAAGCGTATGACAAGGATGATATGGCCGGCGACGTCCTGGATGGTTTGGAGGATGTCGGCGAGGTTGATGACCGTGATTGTCGGGTAGGCGGCGAAGACGTCACGCTCCAGCTGGGCGATGCTGGAAGGGTTCACGTGAACGGCTCCATACCAGGTGGCAGGCACCCCGCGGAGGAGGCCGGGGGCGAGAATGAACTCACTGCGGGCGAAAGCGTGTTCACCGTCGACTTTGTAGATGGCAGAAACCTTTGCTGAGATCGTCTGGTCGCCGACGGCAAAATCCACATTGGAGCCTATGTGGAGATTCAGGCGCTCGGCAACACGAGCAACGACGGCAAGGTTGGGATCGTCCGGGCTCTTCCACCATTGGCCCTGCGTGATCCGGGTTCCACGCGGGATGTCGTCAGACCAGGTTATGGCAGCCGAGCGAAGTAGGCGCCTGGGGTAGTTCTGAAACTGAAGCTTGTCTACGGCGATCCCGTCAATACTGTTGATGCGCGAGGAGATCATGGGGATGGTCTCAAGCTTGCCCTGCACGCCGGGCTGATGAGCGAGCATCGCCTGCACGCCGGTAAGTTCCTCTGGAGCGATATCGACGAGGAAGATGTTGGGCGTGTCCGCGGAGACGTCATTGTGCATCTCGCGCACAATGGCGCTTTGCATAAGGAAGACGGCGAGGATGAGCATGACTCCCGCGCCAAGCGAGGCGAGCACGGCGGAGGACTGGTTGCCGGGGCGATAGAGATTGGCGAGTCCGTGGCGTAGCGCAGAAGGCAGATGCAGACGGGTTTTATCCAGGAAGGCGCGCAGCGTGCGCAGAGTAAACGCCGACAGGCCGAGAATGACCAGCAGTGTGGCGCAGAGGCTGGCGGCGAACCATTTCCCAATAGTCCATGAATCGGAGAGCGCGGCGGCGATTCCGGCGAGCCCGACGACGATAACGAGCATCGAGAGCCACTGGAGTCTGCGGTTACGGAACTGTGCCGCCCACGCGTCATAGAAGACGACAGCCAGGCCGAAGGCGATGTTGAGTGCGAGCACGACGAGCGGCCAGCGGTGAGTGTGGTGGCGCATCAGACCGGCGATCCAGAGGGCGACCGACGCGAGTCCGATAACCAGGACGATCCCCAGCAGCAGGCCCTGAATGGTTCTCTGTCGCGGGCTTGCAGCGGCACGGAGAATGTTGCCGCCCTCGCTTGTCTCGACCATTTTGCGCAGGACCGCGATGGGGCGAACGCGGCGCACGTCCAGTAGCGGCGGCAGACAGAAGAGGATGGTGGTGAGGATGCCAGTGGCGAGCGCGGCGCCGACCGGTCTGACGGCGAGGGCCAGCGGCGGCCGCAGAGGCAGAAGCGAGCCCAGGAGCGACGGAAAGACATACTGCACGCCGAGGCCGAGAGCGACGCCAATGAGGCCTCCGACCAAGCCGAGAAATATGGTTTGCAGCAGATAGATGCGAAGAATGTCCGAGGAGCGGGCTCCGATGGACTTCATGATGGCGAGAATTTCGATGCGCTGCTGCAGGTGCGCGCGCATGGCCATGGCAACGCCGATGGCTCCCAGGACCATGGCGACGAGGCAGATGAGGCTGAGGAGCCCGGTGGCGCTGTCAAGACCGCGCGTGAGCTCCGGGCTGGTCTCGCGAAAGTCAGTGATCTGCGCGTCGGGAAGGATTTTTTCGAGCTCGGGTCGAAGGGTGGCGATGTTCTGGGCCTTGCTGTCGATCTTGAAAAGATAGCGCTCGCTGGCGCGGCTGCCGAGACCGAGCAGGCCGCTCTGGAGCAGCGCGTTGCGCGTGATCATGACGCGGGGTCCGAGACCGACGCCGGCTGTCAAACGATCGGGCTCGCGCAGAATGACTGCGGCGATGCGGAAATAGTTGGTTCCGATCTTGAGCCGGTCGCCGACTTTGGCGTTTAGGCGAACGAGCAGATTATCGTCGACCAGAACCGTCGAGTCGGTAAGAGCCTCGCGCAGAGTGCCGGCGGGGTTGAGGACGATGTTCCCGTAATACGGGTAGACAGCGGGATCGATGGCCTTGAGCGAGACAAGCAGCGGGACGGGATCGCCCTGGACCGAGGCCATGGAAACGGTCTCTGTAACGCTGGTGCGTTCAACGCCCTTAGTGGCCAGCGCATCGAGCTGCAGGCCTTCTTTGGGAGTGGCGAGCCTGAACATGCGCGCCGAGAGGTCGGCCGCCATGATGCCGCGCGCGTCACCGAGCAGCGCTTTCTGGAACGACTGGCTGAAGCCTCGCACACCGGTAAGCGAGGCGACTCCGATGGCGACGGAAAGCAGAACGAAGACGAACTTTGCGCGCGAGGCATGTAACTCACGCCAGGCGATGCGGGCAGCAGTAGACCAAGGCAGCGCGGGCTTGGTGAAGGTGGTCATCCGAGCACCTGACGGGTTTGTGCGTGTGCGGTTAGCTCGTCGGCAACTACCAGGCCGTCGCGAAGGTGGATCTGGCGGTCGGCGCGGGCAGCGATTTCCGGATCGTGGGTCACCATAACGAGCGTGGTCTGGGCCTCACGCTGGCGCCCAGTGAGCAGATCAAGGACATGCTGTCCGTTGATGGAATCGAGGTTGCCGGTAGGCTCGTCGGCGAGCACGATCGGCGGATCGAGAACAAAGGCTCGGGCAAGGGCAACGCGTTGCTGTTCTCCGCCGGAGAGCTGCACAGGATAGTGCTGAAGGCGGTCGGCGAGTCCGACACTGGTGAGCAGAGCGGTGGCCCTGGCTCGGCCGTCGCTGCGGGCGTTCAGCTCGTGCGGCAGCAACACGTTTTCGAGCGCCGTGAGTGTGGGGATAAGCTGATAGGACTGAAAGACGAATCCAATTTTGGCGCCGCGCACCTCTGCGAGGCGGTCTTCTTCGAGACGGCTAATTTCAACGCCGTCGAGGAGAACTTCGCCTTCGGTGGGCGAGTCGAGTCCGGCGAGCAGGCCGAGCAATGTACTCTTTCCGCTACCCGACGCGCCCATGATGGCGACGAACTGTCCTTGCGGAATGAGCAGATCGATGCCGCGCAGGATGTCCACGGTGCGTGTGCCGTTGCGAATGGATTTTTTCAGGCCGCGTACTTCGATCATGCGTGGTTTCCTTTTAGAATCGTTGCCTTGTTACCAGTGTCCCATGTCCGCTGGTCAGGTTTCGCTTTTCGAATTTCGCTACAATCGCGAGGTGAAGCGAATCTGCATCCTGCTGCTTTTTGCGGTCGCAACTTTTGCTCCAGCAAAAACGAAGACAACCAAACCGGTCATTGTCTGCTTTGGAGACAGCATCACCGCAGGCTATGGAGTTGACCCCGGCCACAGCTGGCCGGACGGTCTTCAACAGCGGCTGGATGGGCATGGTTATAACTATCGCGTCCTGAATTTTGGCGTGAGCGGAAACACGACCAAGGATGGCGCGAGCCGGTTGCCACAGGTGCTGGCGGCGCATCCGCAGATTGTGGTGGTGGAATTTGGCGGCAACGATGGATTGCGTGGGCTGCCGATCACCGCCACGCGCGCTAATCTTGACCAGATCATTCAAACACTGCAGGATGCGGGAATCAAAGTTGCTCTTGTCGGCATAGTTATGCCGCCGGATTACGGTCCCGACTACAGTCGAGATTTCCAGCAAACCTTTGCCTTGGCTGCGAAGAAGTTCGGCATTCCGCTCTTCCCTTTCATACTGGTCCATGTCTACAAAATCCCTGGAGCCTTGCAGGATGACGGTATTCATCCAACGGCCAAGGGAGCGGACATCATTGCGGACGACATGTTCGACTTTCTCAGGCCAATGTTGAGGAAGTGAACTAAAGCAGAACGACCGTGGGCTGGAACAAGGTGCCGGCGATGCGCTTGCCGATAGCGACCAACTCCCCTTGGCGGTAAAAAACCTTGACCAGGGGAGCGTGCGTGAACTCCGGCAGATTGATCTGCATGCCGTTACGCAGGCGGGCGAGGGTTTGCTCGTCGGCAGTAACGGAAGGCAGCTCGGGCAGCAGCGTACGCGGGTGCGGCAGGTGGGCGAGAAGCAGGCTTTCGCGAGCCAACGATTCGGCGTCGGCAAGGGGAATGGCTTGTTCAATCGCAAAGGGGCCAGAGGCGATGCGGCGCAGACTGGCGAGATGCGCACCCGAGCCGAGCGCCAGGCCAAGCTCATGGGCGACGGAACGGACATATCCACCAGCAGAGATACGCATATGGAAGGCTGCGAGTTCCCCGTCGAGTGAAAGAATGGCGAACTCAACAATATTTACTCGGGCGATTTTAAGTCGCGGAGTTTCACCGGCACGGGCGATTTTGTACGCGGGTTTACCGGCAATCTTTTTCGCGGAGATGGGCGGTGGGAGTTGGTCCATCTCGCCGGAAAATTTCGCGGCGGCGGCGCGCAGCTCGTCGAGCGTGAACGATGGTCGCGTGGACTCGGATGTTGGCGTGCCGTCAGCGTCGTAGGTATCAGTGGAGAAGCCGAAGCGGATGATTCCGGTATAGACCTTCTCGTGCGCACCATAAAATTGCGCGAGGCGCGTGTATTTTCCAAGAAGCAGAGGAAGCACGCCGGTAGCCATGGGGTCGAGAGTGCCGAGGTGGCCGATCGATTTCTCCCCTGTTGCCCGGCGCAGGCGCGCGACCACGTCGTGCGAGGTAATGCCGGATGGCTTGTCGACGATGAGGAGCCCGTTCACCTTGTCTACTATAAGTGCTGGCCGCACGGGCGGGCGCGCCTTCGCCGCCAAATGGCAGGTAGATCAGAAATTGTTCTGCGTGCGCTCGCGGACCAGAGTGAGGAACTCCGCTCGCGTGTTCTGGTTCTGAAAGACACCCACCATGGCCGAAGTAACGGTCGACGAGTTCTGCTTCTCGACGCCGCGCATCATCATGCAGAGGTGGCGGGCTTCGATGACCACGCCCACACCTTGTGGGGCGATTGCTTCCTGAATGGCGTCGGCAATTTGGCGAGTGAGGCGCTCCTGCACCTGCAGGCGCCGCGCGAAGACTTCGACGAGACGGGGAATTTTGCTGAGTCCTATGACTTTTCCGTTGGGGATGTAGGCAACGTGTACCTTTCCGAAGAAAGGCAGCATATGGTGCTCGCAGAGCGAATACATCTCGATGTCCTTGACGATGACCATCTCGTCGTAGTCGACATCGAAGAGCGCGTCGTGAAGGATGCCGCTGGGATCTTCCTTGTAGCCCTTGGTGAGAAATGCAAGAGCTTTTTCCACGCGCTCGGGAGTGCGCAGAAGGCCGTCGCGGGTGGGATCGGCGTCGAAACGGCGGATGATTTCGCGGTAGATGTCCTGTGTCGAGATGTCTTCGAGGCCTGTTTCGCCGATGATTTCGTCTTTCAAAGCCGCGCTCGCGAAGCGGTTGTTCTTCATGCTGGGTTCGTCCTTCCCTGTTTTGCGATCAAGCGTTGCCGAATCATTGGAACCGGATACTCAAAGGAATTATTCGATGTTTCTTCGACGCGTATCGAGATCAGTTCCGCCTGTTTGAATGCAGCCTGCAGCAGACGGTGAACTTCGATATTGAAATTCTCCGTTGTCGGCACAGTCCTCTGGAAGAAGGCCTGTGTATTGAGATTCGTGTGATCGAAGCGATCGAGAATTTCTTTCTGTACACATGAATCGAGCTCGACTAGATTGCAGACCATACCAGTAGCGGGGTCGACATTACCGCCAACGACGACCTCGATGGTGTAATTGTGGCCGTGTCCATACGGGTTATTGCATTTGCCGTAAATGGCCTGGTTTTCGGCGTCAGTGAATGCATCGGAATGCAGGCGATGCGATGCGCTGAAACGATAACGGCGGCCCAGGTAAGCTCTCATGGCTCACCGTAGTAGTCAGCGAAAAGATCAGGCAATTCGTAGACGCGCACGCGATGCAACTTCACATCTGGAATTTTTCCGTCGAGACGCTTCCAGACTGCGAGGGCGATGTTCTCTGTAGTGGGGATGGCCGTCTTAAACTCAGGCACTTCGAGGTTGAGGTGACGATGGTCGTAGACTCTGACGACTTCGCGTTCGAGAACGTCTTTGAGTTCCTTGAGATCGACGACAAAGCCGGAGACGGGATCGATTTCGCCCGAGACAGTGACCTCAAGGGTGTAGTTGTGGCCGTGTCCGTTGCGATTGGAGCATTTACCGAAGACGCGCTCATTCTCCTCCGCGGACCATGCGTCATTCCAGTAATAGTGCGAGGCGGAGAATTCGGCTTTGCGAGTAAGTAGGATCATAGGCTGATTGCAGCTGCCTCAATGATAGATGAGCGAAATGGGGTGCGGGGTTCATCGGTTATGGCTAACGTAGTCACGCCCCTTCCAGGCCACGCGTTTTGTGATCGTGTGACTGAACCAGCTTCGATACAGAAGAATGGCGAAGAGCGGCAGGGCAAGCGGCGTGAGCAGGCAGTCTGCGAACGGGAAGTTTGATTTGGCGACGCGGGCATAGAAACGCCAGAGGTTGCGCACCCAGATGAGCAGCAGCGCAAGCAGGAAAATGGGCCGCAGGTTCCGCTCGTACAGAAACCATCCGAGCGCCGGGAGCCCAGCAAGCAAAAGCAGATCGAGGATCCGCCAGGCTGCGAGCGCGAGTGGATTGCCGAAGAGTAGTGCGAGGTTCTTTGTCCAGCCTTCGAACATGGCTCCAAAGCTGCGGTACATGCGCGTCGAAACGGCCTCGGGAGCATAGCGAAAGCGCAAGCCGAGCTTGCGGCGCTTGACGATGTTGGCCAGCCCCACGTCTTCGAGGACCGCGTCCTTGACGGCTTCGTGTCCGCCGATGCGGAAGTAGGCATCTCGTCTGATAAGAAGGAACTGGCCGTTGGCGGCTGCGAGATGCGATTCCGAATCGGAGACTGTGGCAGGTGGATAAGTGACGGCGAGCTCGCTGAAGACAAGCGGCATGAGGGCGCGCTGCCAAAAGCCGGTAATGATCTGGCGCGGCGAATACGAGAGCATCGCCACGTTATGACGCCCGGCCTCAACGATGGCCACGCTCAAGTGGCCGGGCTCGTGAACGGTATCGGCGTCGGTGAACAGCAGCCATTCGCCTCGCGCGGCCTGAGCGCCTGCCCAGACGGCATTTGCCTTGCCTGTCCAGCCTTTGGGCAAAGCAGGAGCCTGCATGACGGTTAGGTCGGAGAAGCTGGTTCCGATTGCGCGCGTCTGGTCCGCCGAGTGGTCGTCGACAACGAGGATCTCCCAGTCGCGGCCGAGTTGCCACGCGTCCCCCGATTGGCTGACGAGGGAACGGAGGCAGTCGCCGAGGCAATCTTCTTCGTTGCGAGCCGGGACAATGACGGAGAGTTGGTGCGAGGTGCTCGGATCGGATGCGGCGTCCACAATGGTCTTTTATTATAAGAAAGTGAGTTGCATGAACAACGGGTTTCGCCGCGCTGGGTGGAAGAGCATTTTCACGGCACTCCCTTTGCTGGCTGTAGTCAGCGCGGGAACGGGCTGCGATCGCGGCGATCATCCGGCCCAGGTGGGAATGATCGCGCCAGATTTCGCCATTCACGACGCGCGGCAGACGGTCAGCCTGGATCGATACCGCGGAAAGACTGTGGTGCTGAATTTCTGGGCCTCCTGGTGCGCCCCTTGCGTCGAGGAAATGCCCTCGCTGATCAGATTGCAAAAGCAGATGCCGGAGATTGTCGTGCTTGCTGTGGACTTTAACGACGACGACAGCTCCTACCGCCAATTTGTCGC
>Ga0206959_10038_pt1 | contig 39206 bp, 33 predicted proteins | sample Alteio_BWOrgHeat_31_FD_152971 | JGI IMG/M metagenome (GOLD analysis project Ga0206959, IMG submission 152971) | Enriched cells from forest soil in Barre Woods Harvard Forest LTER site, Petersham, Massachusetts, United States -... | ecosystem: Environmental > Terrestrial > Soil > Temperate forest >...
TTGCTGGAGCATTTTCCCGACAAAAAAGCCCGGCTGCTATGGCGGCCGGGCCTTTTCCTTCCATTTCTATTAGAACGATTTCGCGGTAATTGCCGGCCAGGTCTCTTGATAGAGAAGCAATTCCAAACGCTCCGGATCGAAGCCGATCATCACCTCGTCATCCACAACGATTGTTGGAGTGGACCTGCTGTTCAGGTCCATCAGCTCCCGTAAGGCCACCGGATCGGCCTGAACATCCTTGTATTCGAAGGCCACATCGCGCGCCTTCAGAAACTGCTTAGCGGCAGAGCAGGGCGGGCATCCGGGTTGACTATAGAGCAAAACACGCTTCACACATATTAGCCTAACATCGTTACATCCGTGATTGCCGATTTTTGGATCAGGATGCAACCGTTGATCAGGGCCACCCAGAGCGGAAAGACTATGACGATCCAATTAAACCTTTCGCCGCTCAGTAAAAGGAGTGCGGCGAGTGCATAGCCGAGAAACCCTATCCACCGAGGAAGAGTCCGGGGCCGCACAAAGATTGTGGAGGTCGAAGTCATGAACACTCCGGCCATCCTGGTTGAGAATATGTTCATGACTCGATAGACTCCTGGCGGGCAAGAGCATACGCGCCAGATGTTGTCGTCTATCCAAGTCGGTAGCGAGGAGTGCGATGAGCGATCCGGCTATCCCAGCCGCAACGAAGATCATGGCCACGTACAGCCACCCGCTACCCAGGAAGACGGTGGCAAAGAAGCGGTCCTCCAATTCTCCAGGTGGTCGCGTACAACAGCCATGAACCACAGGAATGCTATGCCAGCGAATGGCACGAGGTTCAAAGTAATGGAGACAGTCTTCGCGTGCCGGACAACCTTGAGCGGCGACGCAGAGGGATCGGATGGAATTGAGAGCCAGATAAGCACTTCGCTGGCAATCAGCAACAGCGAGAAAATGATGCCGGCGATGGCTGCGGCGCGCGGTGTCTTACAGACTTCGACGGATGCGTGCGACTTCCTGGTCCATTTCAGGCCTCCAACAAACCGGTTCTGTCTCATTGCCGGAGATGCACAGAACGAACCAGCGACGGGCCTGGCGACAGCGACAAAGCCGTGCCCGTTAACTCGGAGAGCGGTGACTGCCATGGCACTCGCCACTCGTTCCGAAGCTCCTAGCTCACCGCGTCCTGCCCTGTAACCTGTTCTCGAGTCATCTCTCCCAGCATCGCTGTTGGCGTTCGCAGCGTTGCTTTCGGCGTTAGCCGCGCCGAAAAATCAAGAAGGCGAGCGATCAGTCCTGTCCACCCAGTCTGGTGGCTGGCTCCCAGGCCAGCGCCGTTGTCGCCATGGAAGTATTCGTAGAACAGGATGTAATCACGCCAATGGGGATCTTCCTGGAACTTCTTCGTTCCTCCATAGACCGGACGTTGACCATTGGCATCGCGGAGAAAGATGTTCGACAACCGGCGGCTTATTTCCATTGAGACTTCATATAGCGTCATGTATTTTCCTGAGCCAGTCGGGCATTCAACTCTGAAATCGTCGCCATAGAACGGATACATGACTAACAGCCCGCGTATTATCAGCCCATTCACCGGCATCCATATCGGTCCCCGCCAGTTGGAGTTGCCGCCAAACATGCCGGTGTTCGACTCGGCGGGAAGGTACTGAACTTTGAATTCCTGTCCAGCGAGGTGAAACACGAATGGATGATCGAGATGATATTTCGACAGAGAGCGAATCCCGTACGGACTGAGAAACTCGTTCTCGTCGAGCATGTAAGCCAGAATGCGCTGCAGCTTTTCCTTGTTGCAGACCGATGCCATCCTGCGCCCGCCATACCCAGCGAATGTGCCATCAGACACAGCGATCTTTTCCACCACCTCGGGATGGCGCTCACGGAATATTTCGACTAATTCTCGCAAGCGCGGGTGCTTCGGTAAAGTGTCCCCCTCGAATACGGCTGCAGCACCCAGCGGCAGTAGTCCCACCACGGAGCGGATCTTCAAACGCATGGCATCGCCATTCGGGAAATGGAGAAGATCGTAGAAGAACCCGTCTGCCGTATCCCACATTTCGTCGTGGTTCATGCCGATACGATCCATAGCGTAAGTGATCCAGACGAAATGCTCGAGGAAGCGGGCGGCAATCTCCTCATACATCGGATCGTACTCGACCAGAATGAGCGCAATATCCAACATGCAGAGACAGTAAAACGCCATCCACGCAGTACCGTCGGCCTGATCCAGGTAACCCCCGGTCGGCAGAGGCGAACTGCGATCGAAAACCCCGATGTTGTCGAGTCCGAGGAAGCCACCCGCGAAGACGTTACGCCCCTCCGGATCCTTGCGGTTGACCCACCAGTTGAAGTTCAACATCAGCCCCTGGAAGGAGCGCTCCAGGAAGCGCAGGTCGGCTCGGCCCAGTTCAGTCTCAATCCTAAAGAGAAACAAGGTTGCCCAGGCATGTACGGGAGGGTTCACGTCGCCGAAGTTCCATTCATACGCCGGGATCTGCCCATTGGGGTGGGCATACAGGCTTCTTAACATGAGCAGAAGTTGCTCTTTGGCGAAGTCGAAGTCCACCAGCGAGAGCGAAAGGGTATGAAAGGCCAGGTCCCATGCCGCATACCAGGGATATTCCCACTTGTCGGGCATGGAGATGACGTCGCTATTCAGCATGTGGAACCACTCAGCGTTGCGGGAGGCTCCCTTACCAGATCCCAGCAGGGGATGAGCGTTATGCTCGGTCAGCCACCGATCGAGATCGAAATAGTAATACTGCTTGGACCAAAGCATTCCGGCGAGCGCCTGCCGGTGCACGCGACGTTCATCTTCGCTCAACGAGTGTGGAGTGATGCGGTCATAAAACTCATTGGCATCCGCGAGACGGCTGTCGAATACCTGATCGAAGGTGTCAAATGCATCGGCCCCTGTTCTGGCGCCCAGCCGCAAACGCACAACCTTGCTTCCTCCGGCCGGAACTTCCAGTAGGTAATGCGCTGCGGCTTTGGTTCCCGTTTTCGATGGGTTGACAGCATCCCGCGCGCCGGAAATTACATATTGGTGGAAGGCATCCTTGACGTATGGCGAGGGATTGGGCTGTCCCCAAAGGCGGCCGGCATTGGATTCGTTCTCGGTGAAGAGCAACTCCGCCGCGCCATCGCACTGCAAAGTGTAATCGCCGAGCTGCGGGTGAGAAGCGTGGATCTTGTCCTGATCGACCTGGCTCAACACAGGCTTCGGTTTGTTGCCGCCCCAGGACCACGTGTTCCGAAACCACAGCGTCGGGAGCACATGGAGATGGGCTGCTTCCGGACCTCGGTTGTGGACTGAGATGCGGATCAATATGTCTTCAGGATTGGCCTTGGCATATTCCACAAAGACATCGAAATATCGATCGTCATCGAAAATGCCGGTGTCGAGGAGTTCGTACTCCATCTCTTCGCGTGAGCGCCTCTTGTTAGTCTCCAGCAGGTCGAGATAGGGATATTCACTCTGCGGGTATTTGTACAGATACTTCATGTACGAGTGCGTCGGGGTACTGTCGAGATAGAAGTAGTATTCCTTAACGTCCTCGCCATGGTTTCCCTCGCTGTTTGTGAGGCCAAACATGCGCTCTTTCAGAATTGGGTCGCGGCCATTCCACAGCGCCACTGCGAAACAAATTTGTTGCTTGTCGTCAGAGAATCCGGCTAAGCCGTCTTCACCCCAGCGGTAAGCGCGCGATCGCGACTGGTCGTGGGTGAAGTAGTCCCAAGCATTGCCGTCCTCACTGTAGTCCTCGCGGACTGTGCCCCATTGCCGTTCACTGAGATATGGCCCCCACTTCTTCCAGAGAATGCCCTGCTCACGAGCCTCGTTCAGCCGCTTCTGTTCAGTCACTTCAACATACGAGAGGGGGGGACGTGCCTGCCCTTCAGCTGTCATAGGTCTCTCTTTCAGTCCGGATGCGGATTGTGGACACTCGTTGCATGCCGGCACCAGCTACAGCACCACAGGATACCTGAACGTTGAGTCAGTTTGATAAGCAATGTGAGTCGATTCGTCCACGGTCCGATCTTCGTTGTTGGATCGCAAGCCGCGCGGTGGCAGAATGTTGAGTCATGAAGAAATATGCATTCACCGCCAAGATTGTGGCTGGCGACGGTGGAAGAGCGGGCGTACTTTTTCCTTACGACACAGAGAAGGAATTCGCCACGAAAGGCAAAGTGCCGATCAAAGCCACCTTTAACGGCGTGCCTTACACCGGCTCGCTCATCAAGTACGGATTCCCGCAGCATACGCTGCATCTGTCGAAAGCAATCCGCGAACAACTCGGCAAAGTCCCTGGCGACACTATCGACGTCGTTCTCTGGAAGGACGAAGAAGAACGGATCCTCGAAGTCCCCGCGCCGTTCGAAAAGCTGATGAAGCAGGAAGGGCTGCTGCCTTTCTTCGAAAAGCTTAGTTATACCCATCGCAAGGAATATTGCCGCTGGATCAGTGAAGCCAAAAAAGAGGAAACTCGATCGAAACGCTTGGAGAAAGCCATCGAGATGCTCAAGCAGAAGGTGAAGACACCGGGATAGAGTCCTAGACTAATCCTTCTTGCCCTGCTCCGGAATCCGCGGCGAAGATGCCAGCGGCCTGGTGATGTCGTCCAGATAAGCCGGCGTGCCCGCAACTCGCTCCAGCGCCGGATATCGCTCGCCGTCGTGGTAATCGATATCCGCTGTCGTTAAGAAGGAGTCGGACTGTACGATCAGATGGATCGGATCCGTCTTACCCTTCGCCTCGCGAATAGCGGCCCTGAGCAGGTCGCCGCTGAAGACCTGTCCATTCACACCAATGATTTTGGATCCGGGCGCAAGCCCCGCCTTGTCCGCCGGACCATTCCAGCGAACGTCGAGGATGGTGCCGTCGCTATTCGCTCGCACGCCCATCGAAAACCAGGTATCCACGGTGCCGATATACTTTCCGAATACCTCAATAAGTGACTTCTCCGAAGCGCTTGGCTCGTCGTGATAGACCAGCTTGTAGCCGCCCTGCTCGATCCCGGCTAGGTCCGCACGCGGATTGATCTTGTCTACGCGGTCGCGGAGGAAGGTCGCCCAGTCATAGGGCGTTACCTGATTCAGGTCGGCCACCAGTTCGTCAAAGCTATAGGGCACGATAAGCGGCCCGGTATTCCCGCCCTTGCCGAGAAAAATGCGGACGAAATCGTTCAGCGACTTCTGATTGTTGGTGGTCTTGCGAATCAGCGTGTCGACGTCCAGCCATAGCAGCTCGCCTTCCATGTAGTAATCCTGCCCGCGCCTCCAGTTCGACCATGCCGGATTGCCGCCGCGCAGAATGCTCGCGGCGACCGCCGTATCCTCCGTCGGGCGCCAATCGCGCCCCGGAGTGTAGTCGAGATTGGCAGCTGAAATCGCCAGCACCTCACGATATTCTGCCTGCGATTTGAGCGCTGACCGCGCCGCCAGCACGTTCCCGAGATACTCCGTCATCCCTTCGTAGATCCAAAGCAGCGCTCCCTGCTGCGGCGTGGCGAAGTCCGGCTGATACAGGCCAACCGGACGCCGGTACTTCCCGTTCCACGAATGAGTGAACTCATGCGAGAGCAGGTCGGAAACCGCTACCTGGCGGCTGGGGTCGGAGAAGTCTTTCTCGCCGACGCCGTTATCCGATGATTGTCCGTGCTCCAGTCCCTCGAAGCCCGCCAGATCCGAGATGGTGAGCAGGAAATGGTAATGGTTGTAATGGTGAGAGGCATACATCTTGTCGGCCTCCCGAATCAGGTTCGTAATCTCGGCGAGCACCGGGACGCGTAAATTGGAATCCTCGGACGTATCGGAGACCACATCGAGATAGTGCTTCGGCGAAATCTCCGGGGCCAGTGGAAATTCGTGAAAATATTGCCCGGTAATGATGGGCGAGTCCTGCAATTGCTCGACGCTGGTCGCTGTGAAGTGAGTAGTTGCGCCGGCAGCGGGGACGGGGTAAGCGCCGGAACCGATCGGCGTCAGCGCCGTTCCAATTCCCCAACCGGCTGGAACGATCAGGGACGGCTGAATCGGAATCTCGCGGACCGGAGTGCGAGCAGGATACAGCAGAAGCTTTTCCCATTCCAGCACTGCAAGTTTCTGGGTAACCCGTTGAGTAACGATGCAGTCCAAGTGGGCGTGGAGGGTCGTAACTCCCGGGGGAATGGTCAAATGAAATTGGTACAAGTCCACATCGTCGCGCCGCCAGGTCAGCGGCTGGCCGTTGACGGTGAAGACCACGCCAGTAATGTCCTGCGCCGGCCCTGCGGGCATGTGCGTGCCGGGAATCCATTGCGGCGTAGTCAGCGTCAGCGGCCCGGCGTTCACCGGTAGATCCACCTCGGCGTGATACAGCTTGCGAGGAGCGTCCGAGAGGTCCGCGGTGATCTGGATTGGCGTTTGCTGGGCCTGGACTGTTGCTCCAGCAAGCAGGGCGCTGAAGATGGCGGCACGATAAATGGGGCTAAGATTCAGAGTCATGCGGGAAGGTTCCTTCGTTCGGTTTAGCTGGACAGGCCTCGTTCAGATTCGCGTTTGCCTACCCTCTAATGCACGGAGTAATTGCGCGCATCCATGCAGGCGGAGAATGCTCGCTGAAAGGCATCAACTCCCTGCATATGGGCAATCAGCAACTGCTCTTGCATCCTTCGTTGGGTGGCGGCCACCTGAGCGGCTGATTGTTGCTGGGCGCGCGCATTGGCGGAGCGCTGAGCCATGCCGCCCTGCATGGTGCCGGCAACCGCACCGGTGGCGGCGCCAGTTCCTGCATTCCCCGCAATCGCCCCGATGGCCGCTCCTCCAGCGGCGCCTCGCAGACCTCCGCGAGCCCGCCCCCCTCGCGCTCGATCAGCCTCCGCCGCCGCCTGTTGTTGAGCCGCGATCATTTCCACTTCATTCAAGCCCTCAAATGGGTTCGCCGTCACATCGACACCGGTCCGCTCTTTGGCAGCGGCGAAGCATTCCTTCTCGTCCGTCAATTGCTGTTCCGCGCTTTGGTTATTCCTGGGAAAGACAAACATATCGATGCTTTGGGCGGGGGAGGGGGCTGGTCGGGTAGATGTAGTTGGCGCACTGGACGACCCCTGTTGCGCCATGGCCACTCCCACAAAACAAAGGCTGACTGTAAGAATTGCGAGCGATTTGGCATTCGTACGTGTGGACATAGATCTCATCTCTCCTGGAACCAAGCTTCGAGGTCCCTGGCCTGCGCAAATGCAGGCATATTGCGAGCCAATCCTACCATGTACTTCAGAGATCGACCCACCAAGGGCAAGCACGCGACGAATAGGAGATACTGTCTCTTCGGAGACAGCTTTTGCCGCCAGAATCATCGCCCACAGCCGCCGTCCTCACATACCAAGTCATGGGTAAACTCGGACTACCTGTCCCCGTCGGCGAGCTCGCGGCAAAGTCCTGGGACGCCATCATCGTCGGCGCAGGCCACAATGGGCTCGCCTGCGCTACCTATCTCGCCCGCGCCGGTAAGCGGGTTTTGGTGCTGGAGAGCCGTGAGCGAGTTGGAGGAGCCTGCACCATCGAGGAGCCCTTCCCCGGCGTGCGCATGTCGCCTTGCGCCTACCTGGCCGGCTTGCTGCATCCGCTCATCGTAGAAGAACTGAGCCTCTTGGCACGCGGCTTCGATTGGACACCGGCTGTCAACGGCCTCTTCGTTCCCTTCCTCGATGGATCGAGCATTCAGCTCTGGGACGACGACGACCGCTGCGAGGCCGAGATCCGCGGCTTCGCGCCCCGGGACCTGGGAGGATGGCGCGCCATGAGCGACGTGATCCGCCGGCTTCGCAATGCGCTCCGTCCGGCGGGCGGTCGAGATTTGTGGATCGGGGATGCACCCAGTGACGACGAGATCGACCAGCGACTCGGCTCAGACGTCGAGGCCCGACACGTTCTCTACGACTGGTCGATGGCCGAGTTTGTCGAGCACTACCTTACCGACGAACGCCTGCAGATCGCATACCTTGGCCAGGGCGTGATCGGCACCAATGCAAGCCCCTTCGATGCGGGCACAGCCTCCATCCGCTTCCACCACTCATCGGGAAGGTTGGGCGGCATGCCCGGCATGTGGGGCTACGTAAAAGGGGGGATGGGCATGGTCTCCTTCTACCTCAGTGACGCCGCTCGCGAAGCCGGAGCGGTGGTCGCCACCGGGGTACCGGTCGCCCGGATCATACCGGGGGAGGGGGTTCTGCTGGCTGCCGGCGAAAAAATCACCGCGCCAATCGTGATCTCAAACGCCGACCCGCGGCGCGCCCTGGAGATGCTAGGGGATGCAGTTGAACCAGCCTGGCGCGAGCGTGTCGAAGCCGTGCCCATCGAGGGATGCACCGTCAAGCTCAATGTCCTGCTGAGCGAGCTGCCCAACTTTACGTCGCGACCCGGCACGCTCGAACCGCATCACTATGGCCAGATCAATGCCCCGCTCACCAAGTCGGAATGGAAGGCAGGCTTCGCGGCTGCCAGGAAAGGCGAACTGCCCGACCAACTCTGGTGCGAGATTTACTTCCAGAGCGTGCACGACGCCACCGTGGTGCCCGCAGGCCAGCACACGATGAGCGTCTTCGCCCAATACGTGCCCTACGCCTTCGCGCATGGATCATGGGAGAGCCGCCGTAATGAGGTCCGGCAGCTCGCGCTCCACTCCATCGGCCGCTTCTGCTCCAACATGAGGGACGCCGTAATCGACGCGCAGGTGCTTGGTCCGCCCGATATCGAGGAGAAAGTGGGCCTGACGGGGGGACACATCTTCCAGGGGGAATGCCTTCCGCAATACATGTGGTCGCGTAGGCTGTCGGCCCGCACCCCCATGCCCGGCGTCTACCTATGCGGAGCATGCACACACCCCGGTGGCTCAGTTATCGGCATCAACGGCCGCAATGCCGCCATGGCTGTTCTGCGGGATCTCCAGTGATGTGCTTACTTTGGGCCCGGCAGATATTCCTTCACCTCTCCGCTACGGGCATTCAAGACAGCGAGCCGTCCGTTGGCGTAGGCTGTCACCTTCAGGTAATTGCCCGCGTCGGAACCTTGCGGATTTGCAATTCGTGCCGCGTCTACGTTGTGCGTGGGGCCGCCTTCTTCGGAATAATGCAACTGCCAAAGATCCTCAAGGCCGGGCGCCTTCTGGATGGTGTCCCATACTGGGGGCGAGCCACCCTTTTTCGCTCCGTTGTCCATGATGGCCACGCGCGGCGCGATTGTATCCACCAACGCGGGGCTACTGCTCTGGTTCCAACCATGGTGCGAAACAACTAACAGATCGATATGCCCCAGCTTGTTGACTGGACACATCAGCTCCATCTCCTTGTCCCAGGTGAGATCGCCGAGATCGAGGATGCGCAGCTTGCCAAAGGTGATCAAAACTCCCAGGGAGCGGGCGTTTTCCGTCTGGTCTGCCGGGCGCTTTTCAGACGCGGCACAATACTGATTTGTTGCACCACCGCCCGGCAAGGGCTGCGCAATCAGATTTCCGTCGACGCTGATCACGGTGACCTTCATTCCCGGAATTGGCAGCACATCTCCAGGCCTGGGGACGATGTGTCCATATTGGCCACCGGCCAGAACTTTCTGATACGCCTCAGCCACTTGCACGGTAGGTTCATCGGTCGTCTCCCGATTTGGCCCATGATCGATAAATGTTCCTACCGGAATTTTTGCCACCAGCTGCGGCACTCCTCCGGTGTGATCCACGTGGTAGTGCGTGAGCAGCACGTAGTCGATGCGGTCAAGCCCCGCGTCCTTCGCAGCAGAAGCGATACGCTGGGCATCGCGTCCTTCGGCTCCAGGCCAGCCTGTATCGATCAGCAAGGAATGCTTATCGGGTGTCACAAACAACGTTGCCTGACCACCTTCCACATCGATGAAGTAGATCTGCAACGAGGAAACCGGGGCGGTAGGAATGGCTAAGGCCACTCGGGCCGCAGCGGCAAAGAACAAAAGAAGAGTGAGGGTTTTCGCAACACGAAAGACCATAGTCAGCAATGTAACTCCTGACCGGTACCTTGTGCGCGGCAAAATCGATTCTTCTTTTAAGTGGAAAGCGCCGGGGGGGCCATTCTCGCAGCCAACGCCGATAGAGTACATTGGCAATGGACTATCAGGAGGCACTCTGTTGCACGTCATGTCTTTGCGCGCCTGCCGTAGAATTTTGCTGATTACCTGGACGTTACTTGATGCCATGTTCGCACATGGGCAACGAACACAACCATTGATTCGCTTTGATTCCACGAGCAAAGTCTTCCGTATCGACGGTGGTGATGTCTCCTATATCTTCGGCATCAATGATCTCAACGGACTCCAGCCCATCTACTGGGGCAGCCGCCTCGGCGGCAACGACAGCTTCCCTCAAGCGCATACCAATAAAGGCGTGGCAGCCTTCGATCTGCCCACCAGCACGACGCCGCAGGAGTATGCTGGATGGGGCGCCGGGCTCTTCGTCGAGCCGGCGCTTAAGATCACATATCCCGATGGCAACCGCGATTTCGTTCTTCATTACCTCTCCCACCAGATCGACGGAGACACGCTGACCGTACGTCTGAAGGACATCGAGCGGGAGGTCTTCGTCGACCTGCACTATGAGATGGATCCCGCGACCGGAATCCTGGGACGCTCGGCGACCATCGAGAACCGGACGAATGCTCCGCTGGTGATCGAACAGGCTGCGGCTGCCACATGGACCCTTCCTCACGGGACCGACTACACCCTCGATTACCTTACCGGCCGCTGGGGCGGGGAGGATCAACTGCAGCAGGAGAAGATCATCCCAGGTGCGCGCATCCTCGAAAGCCGCCGCGGCTCTACCGGCCAACAGAATAATCCATGGTTCGCCGTCGAGCGGGCCCATACCTCGGATCAGGAAGCCGGGGATGTCTGGTTCGGAGCGCTCGCCTGGAGCGGCTCGTGGCGCATCACTGTTGAACAGGATCAAATGCAGCAAATTCGTATCACCGGCGGTTACAATACTTTTGACTTTGGTTACAAATTGAATTCCGGCGAGAGCCTGGCCACGCCTGTCTTTTATGGCGGCTACTCGGGCTCCGGCATCGGCGGGGCGTCGCGACTTCTCCATCGCTTTGAGATCGCTTCGATTCTTCCCGAACGTCCCAACCCACGGCCGCGGCCGGTCATTTACAACTCTTGGGAAGCAACGGGATTCAATGTCGACGAACCTGGGCAGATCACCCTCGCTGAAAAAGCTGCATCGATCGGCGTGGAACGCTTCGTGATGGACGACGGATGGTTTGGTCAGCGCAAGAACGACTTCGCCGGCCTGGGCGACTGGTACGTCAACTCGCAGAAATTTCCGAACGGGCTGAAGCCGCTCATCGATCGCGTTCATGCTCTTGGCATGGACTTCGGCCTATGGGTCGAGCCGGAGATGGTCAACCCCGATAGCGACCTCTATCGCAAGCATCCCGACTGGGTCCTGAACTTTACTGGACGCCCCCGCACCGAGGGCCGCAACCAGCTTGTGCTGAACCTCGCCCGTCCCGATGTGCGGGCTTACGTCTACGGCTTCTTGGACAAATTGCTCACGGAAAATCAGATCGCCTTCCTCAAATGGGACTACAACCGCAACTGGTCCGAGCCGGGCTGGCCGGCCGTCGCCCCGGACGAACAGAAACAGGTGTATGTGAGGTATGTCGACAACCTCTACGGCATCCTACGGGAACTCCGCGCCAAACACCCCGGCGTCGAAATCGAATCCTGCTCGGGAGGTGGAGGACGGGTCGATCTCGGCATTCTCCGCCTCACGGATGAAGTCTGGCCCTCGGATAACACTGATCCATTCGATCGTCTGACCATCCAGGATGGGTTTAGTTACGCCTATACGCCCGGCGTGATGATGGCCTGGGTCACAGACTCACCGAACTTTATGAATCGCCGCATCACGTCGGTCGAATATCGATTCCTTTCCTCGATGCAGGGCTCGCTGGGCGTCGGCGCCAACCTGAACCATTGGGAGGATTCGGACTTCGCCGATGCCAAGCGGCTTATCTCCGAATACAAGCAGATTCGCGAAACGGTGCAGCATGGGTCGCTCTACCGCCTTATCTCGCCTCGCAACGGCAGCGAGGCTTCGGTCACCGAGTCCGTCTCGCTCGACAGGAATCAGGCTGCCGTTTTCGCCTTCCTGCACTCCAGCCAGTTTAGACACCCTTACCCGCGCATCTATCTGCGTGGCCTTGATCCCAAGTCTGATTACCGCCTCCACTGGATCAGTGCTAAACCTTCCGGCAGTCTTCCGGAAACCGCAAGCGGGGAATACTGGATGAACGCTGGCGTGGATCTTGAGTTGGAAGGCGACTTTCAGGCAGCGGCGTTTCGTCTGGATCGCGTGATGGTCCGAGTGGAAACAAAGTAAAACTGGCTTTCATTAGGCTCTGAGGGAGCCATTTCGATGATTTTGAAACAGTACTACCTGGGCTGCCTGGCCCACGCTTCCTATCTGCTCGGAGACGAGGCCAGTGCGACCGCCATTATTGTTGACCCCCAGCGCGATATCCACCAATACCTGGACGACGCCGAAAAATTTGGGCTGCAGATCCGCCACGTCTTCCTCAGCCACTTCCACGCTGACTTCGTCGCCGGTCACCTAGAGCTGCGGGATCGTTGCGGCGCGACCATCCATCTCGGCTCACGCGCGCAGGCGGAATACGCCTTTGCCGCTATGAAGGATGGCGACACTCTCAACTTTCCCGGACTCCGTCTGCAAGTTCTGGAGACTCCCGGCCACACCATCGAGTCGATCTCGATCCTGGTGTTCGATCTTGGAAAGGACCCGGCGCGACCTCACGCCGTTCTTACGGGCGACACGCTTTTCATCGGCGATGTGGGCCGCCCGGATCTCCGTGCTTCGCTTGGGTGGACTGCCAACGACCTCGGTTCGCACCTTTACGACTCGCTGCATGACAAGCTTTTGGAACTTCCCGATGAAACTCTCGTCTATCCGGCCCATGGCTCCGGTTCGCTGTGCGGAAAGAATCTCTCTTCTGACACGGTGTCTCCTCTGGGATTTCAGAGGGCGACGAATTACGCGCTGCAGCCAATGACGAAAGAGGAATTCATTCGGCTGGTCATCGCAGACCAGCCGGACGCTCCTCCGTACTTTACCTACGATGCCATTCTCAACGCCCGCGAGCACCCTTCGCTCGACAAGAATCTCGAACAGGTTCTTTGTCCCATTGAGCTCGATGACGTTCTGCGGATGGGAGATGCCGGCTCCCAGATTCTCGACGTGCGCGACGCCTCTGAATATGCGAAGGGCCATCTTGCCGGCAGCATCAACATCGGACTCGGCGGCCAATATGCCACGTGGGCAGGCACGGTGCTGGACCGCGCCAAGCCCATCGTGATCGTCGCCGAACCCGGACGCGAGAAGGAAGCTGCTCTGCGCCTGGGCCGCATCGGTTTCGATCACGTCACGGGCTACCTGCAAGGGGGCATGGAAGCGCTTGCCGGCCGATCGGACCTTGTATGGCCAACGGAAAGAATCAGCGCCCCGGCGGTGGCGGAAGAACTGGCAAGCGTGGGCGCGCCGCTGTTACTCGATATCCGAAACCCGCGCGAATGGACGACGAAACGCATTGATGGCAGCGTGAATGTCCCGCTCAATCACCTGCAGGAGCGCATCGCGGAAATTCCGCGAGACCGCCGCATTGCGATCCATTGTGCTGGCGGCTACCGCTCGTCGATCGCCGCCAGCATACTGCAGCAGCATGGGATCACGAATCTAACCGAGATGGCTGGCGGTCTTGCCGCCTGGGAAGCGGCAAAACTGCCGGTGGTTTCGGAATTGTAGGATCAGCTCCGTAGCGATTTCTCGCGGCCGGTCACCATTGCGCATGACCGGCCACGAGGCTATCGCCTTGCTCATTTCAGAGCTATTTCGAAGGGGGAGTCAGGCGGGATATTCTTCGCCACGGCTTGGCCGGGTTCGGGTTTCCCAATCAATTCGCTGTAAGAACTGTTTCCGGCCATCCTGACCTGCGTCAGGTAATTTCCCGCTCCGTCGCGCTGGAAGACCAGGCGGCCACGGGTTTCAAGGTTGCCTCCGCCTGCCGGGCGAACCATGAAGATTTCGGTTTTCTCCGTCTGGAGATTGCGAAGAGAGACTAAGCATTGAGATAGACGTTGAACCTCGTAAGAGCCGGCAGGCAACTGCTGGTGGGCCGCCGAGAAGGCAAATGGGATGGTGGCGGATTCGCTGGGCAACGCACTGGTTTGGGCCGAGGCGTTGGCCGTTGCGCACAGCAGGCCAGTCGCCAGGGGAAGGCTGAGAAGCAGGTTGGTGAGAATTGCTGAGTCGCGTTTCATGGGAGCACCTCGGTTTGAGATTGCGGCCACCGGCATCCCGGCAGCCGCTGATGGCCGTAACTTGCGCCCTTGCCGAAGTTTTCACCATGCATTGGAGGTAATTCTGAGATCAAATGCGTATCGCCTGCGAAGCGTTTGATAAATAAATACTTAGCCTACGGTATGCGTGGAAGCATTGCCGGGCATGACGGGCAGAGAGACGTGCTAGACTCCTCCGCAAGGGCATTTCACAGGAGAGTGAGTTTGTGGAAACCCGGGCGAACCCCACGCAAGCCTGGCGTTTCGGTGTCTTTGAAGTCGACGCGCGCACTATGGAGTTGCGCCGCGGCGGCACGCCCGTCAAGATACGGGAGCAGTCCTTCAGCATTCTGGTTTTTCTTCTCGAACATGCCGGCAAGCTGGTCACCCGCGAAGACCTGCGCCGGGTTTTGTGGCCTTCCGACACCTTTGTGGATTTCGACCACAGCCTGAACACGGCGGTCATGAAGCTGCGCGAGACCCTGGGAGATTCGGCTGACGCGCCTCTTTATATCGAGACCATCCCCAAGCGGGGCTATCGCTTCATCGCGCCCGTTGAAGCGGTTGGAACAGGAAATGGTCAGGTAATTAGTGAAGGCGTGGTAAGTGATGCTACGGTGATCGATACTCCAGCAAGCAATGTTCTGCCACCCCGAAAGAAGCGCAGTGTGGGCATCCTTTTAGCGTGTGGCATATTCCTTCTCCTGGTCGGTGCAGGATGGTTTGTCTATGAAAGATGGCGTGCCAATGTTCCCGCATCGCTCGTACAGCGTTCTCTTACCCGCCTGACGTTTGACGATGGCCTGCAGAGTGGCGCGACCTGGTCACCGGACGGCAGCTACATTGCCTATAGTTCCGACCGCGGCGGAAAGTTCGACATCTGGGTCCAGCAAGTCAGCGGCGGCGACCCCATCCAGATCACCAAACGGCCGAGCCAGAACATACAACCCAACTGGTCTCCCGACGGCAAATACATCGCCTATCGTTCCGAGGAAGGGGACGGGGGAATATATGTGATTCCGGCCCTTGGGGGGGCGGGACTCGAACGGAAAATTGCTCCCTTCGGCTACGATCCTCAGTGGTCGCCAGACAGCTCGCAGGTCTTGGTTCGGACCCACTTTACGGCACTCGGCTATTCCAACCGGTTCTACGTCGCGCGGCTTGATGGCAGCTCACCCCGCGAAGTGCTGGCCGAGTTCATCGCGCGAAACAATCTGTGGGGGACTTCAGCCGCCTGGCATCCGGATGGAAAGAGGATCACCGTCTGGGTCGGATCCTCCTCGCCAACTCCTGTCTTTTGGACTGTCCCGCTTGCCGGGGGCCCCGGAGTCGAGCTGGCAATCCCCGCTGCAGTGCAGAAAGAACTCGCAGAGGCATCGGGAGAGACCAAAGCTAGCCTGCAACTCGGGGAGTACCGCTTTCTCTGGTCACCTTTGGGCGATGCCATCTATTTCGTGCGGGGCTACAGAGGCGCGAGAAATATCTGGAAGCTGACGGTTGATCCCGGAACGCTGCGGGCTACTGGTATCGATCGCCTGACCACCGGCCCGGGACCCGAATCCGCACTCGCGGTTTCTGCCGATGGCAAGCGGCTGGCCTTCACGGCGGGGTCGCAGCGGATTCAAACCTGGCTCTTCCCCTTCGATGCCAAAATCGGCCAGATCAAAGGCAGTGGCAACGCGATCACTTCGCCCGGAAGGACTTCTATCGGCCCCAAGCTATCGCCTGACGGCATGAAAGTCGCCTATCAGGTTCCCTATGGCGAAAGCTACGGGCCGGCTTTCGGCGACGTCCGAAACGAAGTGTGGTTGAAGTCGCTGGTAGATGGGAGCGATGCTCCTGTTATCGCCGGCGACGGTTATTCACGCTGGGGCCCGCTCTGGTCGCCCGACGGTATGCAACTCTTCTACGAACGCAAAAATCTCAGGACAAACGAGCGACAGCTCATGGTTTGGTCCGGCCAGACCCACGAAGAAGAGCCGCTCGTAGCGCCGAACAATCTCGGGACCCCTTACCAACTGTCTCGCGACGGCAAGTGGCTATTGACGTACAAACCAACGGGACTATGGTTGGTCCCCTTCCCGTCACCGCAGCACGTCGAAACTGTGGCAAAGAGTATTGCCTCCAATCCGGCGTATCAGCTCTTCCAGCCCCACATGTCTCCTGACGGCCGATGGATTGTGTTCGAAGCTGTCACGAACCCACCTAACCCGGAGTCCGCACTCTACGTGATACCCGCGTCGGGAGGTCCGTGGACACGCATCACCGACGGCCAGCATTGGGACGACAAGCCGCGCTGGTCTCCAGATGGAAACACGATCTATTTCGTATCCCGACCGGGCGGCTTCTTCAATGTATGGGGGGTCCGCTTCGACCCATCTACGGGAAAGACCGTTGGCCAGCCGTTTCAGATCTCCAAATTCGACAGCCAGCGCTTGAAGATTTTAGAAGCGATACCGTACGTGGGGCTTTCGCTTACCCAGGACAAACTCGTGTTGACCATGTCGCAGGACTCCGGCAACATCTGGGTGCTCGACAATGTGGATCAATAGATTGCGATAGATAGATCGGAGGAGTCGGCGGCCGTGAGGGGGTGGCCGGTCGTGCTAGACCGCTCAGGGGGCAAGCCCGCTCAGCTAACAGCAGGCCCTCTGGATTTCGAGGAGCCACCAGAGTCAGTTGGATGTGGATTGGTCCCCGGACGGAAACTCGCTGGTCTTCGCCTCTGCTTTTAATCCGAACCCGCCGCTTTCCATCATTAACTCAAGTCCAGGCACGTTTCTACACTGCCCGGCTCACATGGACTCTTTTCTCTCCACTGGCCACCGGATGGAGAGTACATGGCGGGCAAAGGAGCTGAAACCCAGGTCTTGATGCTTGGCGGACACCCATTACCAGATCGTCCGTATGCGGCCGGGCGGCCGCAAGCTCGAGAGCGTAGCAGATCCAGGCAACCTCGGGCCTTTGACAGCCGGATCGCACGGCAAGTGGTTTGGACTTGCTCCCGACGACTCTCCCTTGTTCGCCCGCAACATCAGCACCCAGGAAATCTACGCGCTCGAAATGGAGTAGCCGTAGGGCCTCACCCATCGATCATCTATTACAACTTCAGACTCGGCAGATCTCGAAGAGTTATTCGTACCGCAGCGCGACGAGGGGATCGACCCTCATGGCTCGCCTCGCAGGGATATAGCAGGCCACCAGCGCCACCACTGTGAGCACAAGGATGACGCCCACGAACGTGAGAGGATCGGTGGGCCTCACGCCGTAAAGCAGCCCTGCCATCAGGTGCGACAGGATCAGCGCCCCAGCGAGTCCCACTGCGGCACCGCTAATCGCGAGCTTCAACCCCTGACACAGAACCATCTCCAGGATCTTCCCCCTTTGCGCGCCGAGCGCGAGCCGGACGCCAATCTCGTGTGTGCGTTCGCTGACCAGGAATGAAATCGTTCCATAAATTCCAAGCCCGGCGAGCAACAAGGCGGTCACCGCGAACAACGCAACTATTTCCATCGAGAATCGCCTTTGGGAAAGAGATGCGGACAGCACGTCATCGAGCGTCTGCGCTCCGAAGACAGGGAGCTCCGGGTCGACGGACTGCACCTGCTCGCGCACTTGTGCTGGAAGGGCAGCTGTGTTCAGTTGTCCGCGTAAGAAAACGGCCAGCTCCTTTTCCCGGGTTTGGTAGGCGCTTTGATAAAGTTGCGGAACACTCGCTCCCGCCAGCGATTCAGTGCGGGCATCCGCGATCACGCCGACCACGGTGATCCAATCGGGCTTGGCAGGTCTCACCTTGAGCCGCTTGCCCAGAGGATCTGAATCGGGCCAGTACGTCCGCGCCATCGCCTCATTGATCACCGCAACCTGCGGCGCCTTCTCGTCGTCCAGGTCCCTGAGGAGACGGCCGCGCAACAACGGGATTTCCAGCAAGTGAAAATAGCCCGGCGTTACATCCCGAACCTCAATCAAAGGCTGCTGCTTGTTTTGCAGCTCGCGGCCCTCCAGGATCAATGGGAATCGGTTGCGATCGTGATTCAGGGGAATGGCCGCACTGCTTCCGAGCGCTGCTTCTTCCACTCCCGGCAGTGTGCCGCTGCGGCGCAGCAATTCGCGCAGAAACGGCGCCTCCTGTGCTGATGTTCCATAGATGTCGGTCGTCGGGTCATTCGGCACAGGCAGCCACAGCCGAACCGCCATGACGTGCTGGGGATTGAAGCCCAGGCGCACCTTGAACAAATCCCAGAAACTGCGCAGCAGAAGGCCCGCGGCAACCATCAGCACCAAAGACAGCGCAAACTCCGTAATGACCAACACACGGCGCGTTCGCGCCTGTTCCGTTGAGCCTTTCGCCCCACGCCCTTCCAGCCTGAGCATGTGAGTCAAATCCAGCCGGCTTGCCTGCAAGGCGGGAGCCAGGCCAAAAATCGTGCCAGCCACAACAGTGGCGGCGAGCGCGAAAAGCATAACGCTCCAACTAATTGATATGTCATTGAGCCGCGGCAGGCTCTCCGGGATCATGCGCAGCAGAAATCCCCTAGTGCCGAAGAGAATCGCCAAACCGGCTATCCCGCCGAGCAGCGAAAGGAGCAGGCTCTCGGTGAGCAACTGCCGCACCAGCCGTTTCCGCGCGGCCCCCAGTGCCTGGCGAACCGCCATCTCGCGCCCTCTGGCGCTGGCGCGCGCCAGCATGAGATTCGCTACATTCACGCAGCCAATCAGCAGGACCAGGCCAACTGCGCCCAATAGCAGCACCAGCGACTTGCGAACATTACCAACCACGCTCTCCTTCAGAGGCACCAGACGCACCCTCCATGCACTTTGCAGGGGATAATCGTCCGGGAACTGTTTCTGCAAAGAGGCAACGAGTGCGTCCAGCTGGCTCTGCGCTGCTGCAACTGTCAATCCAGGTTTGAGGCGCGCGACGACGGCCAGAACGAGCCGCGAATTGCGAAGTGGCGGCGGGGCGGGCGCGCCGGCAAAACCAGTTGCCAGCCAAACTTCGGTGTTCCTCTGCTCCGTGGTTCGCCCCGGATCGTGAAAACCAGCCGGCATGACACCGATCACGCGATACAGGTCATTGTCCAGCCGCAAACTTCTGCCTAGGATATGGGGATCGCCTCCGAAAGCTTGCTTCCACAACCCGTCGCTGATCAGAGCGTCCAGCGTAAAGCCGGGCGTTTGGTCGTCGGGATCAAACCAGCGGCCCAACCCCGGCTTGACCCCCAGCATCGTCGAATAGTTTGGTGTAACACTGAGGAACGCAACTCGCGCCGGCTGAGATGAGCCCGTGAGGTTCACGGACCCTCCCCCCACAAGCGCTACATATTGGAAGATGCCGGAGCGCTGGAGATCCTTGAACTCGGGTATCGAAATCCCCACCTCCCGCGCTCCAGCGCCGGGAAGATCGTCCTCGATACGCACTAGCTGCTCCGGGTGCGGATACGACAACGCGTGGATCAGCGTAGCGTCGACGACGCTGAAAATCGCGGTCGTCGCTCCGATGCCCAGCGCAATGGTCAGAATCGCGACGGCAGCGAAACCCGGCGACTTCGCAAAGAGTCGCAACGCGTACCGCACATCATGCAGCAAGGTTTCGATAAGCGGAAATCCCTGCTCAGCGTGATAGTCCTCCCTGATCGTCCCCACCGCACCGAACTTCAGCACCGCCTGACGCCGCGCCTCCGCCGGAGGCATGCCAACGCGCAGATTCTCAGCTGTCTGCAGCGCCAGATGTTCCCCCATCTCTTCCCGCAATCGCTGATCGTCTCGCTGCCCCGTTGCGAAATTCTTAAGCCGCGTTAGAAACCGCCTCAGGATTTTCATGACAAATCCTCCGCCTTCGCTTCGAAGAACCTCGCGATGATAGCCGTCGTTTGCTCCCAGTCCTGGGTCTCAGTCTGCAGCTGCTTCCGCCCCACCTGGGTCAGCCGATAGAAACGCGCCCGGCGGTTATTCTCAGAGGCGCCCCACTCCGATGCGATCGCGCCTTCGTGCTCCAACTTCAGCAGTATCGGATATAACGTCCCCTGATTCACCACCAGCAGGTCTCCGCTGATTTGCTCGATGCGCCGCGCGATTCCGTATCCGTGCTGCGGCCCCAGCACATCCAAAGTCCTGAGAACCATTAGCGCCAGCGTGCCCTGCTGAACATCCGTTTTCCGTTTCATTTCGTCGCCATTTTGGTTTCCAACAGGAACTATGCCACACTTCCTTTGGGAAAGCAACAGGAAGTTTTACGGGGCAGTTCCCTATATGGAGTCCGTGTGAGTCAGTTGGCGATATGCGCTAATTGTCCGAATGGTGTGATTTGCTCTGAGACGTCAACTCACAGGGCTGAAGATTCGTGCTAATCTGCCGCCGTGAAGTCCTTTTTCGCGAAACCGCGATCCACTGTTCTGGCAGCGTTCGTCAAGTCGTTCCATTATCACGAAACGGACTTTCCTTTTGCGCTGGAACGAATCATGCCGAATGGCCAGGCTCACCTGATGGTGAATCTTGCGGAAGACGAGTTCAGAACCTACGACGCTGTGCGCACGGAACGAATAGACCGGCGCGCCGGCGCGGTGCTGGCTGGGCCTCATGCGCGATCTACGGTCATCGATACGCGAGAGCAGCGGTGGCTAGCCGCGGTCGAGTTCCGGAGCGGCGGAGCTGGGCACTTCTTCTCCATGCCTATGACCGAGGTTTGCAACCAGATCGTGCAGCTGGACAATCTGTGGGGGCGCGACGGAAGGCTGCTGCGCGAGAGAGTGCTGGAAGCGCCCACGCCGAGGTTGAAGTTTCGCGTCTTCGAAGAAATGCTTCTTCATTATCTGGCGCCGAAGTACGATGCCTCCATTCTGTATGCGACCGCCGCATTGAAGGCCGGCGTGCCGATATCGCAGGTAGCCTCAAGCCTGGGTCTTCTGCCGAGGACGCTCGTGCGTCGATTTTCCACCCAGGTCGGAATCACTCCCAAGCGGTTTGCTCGCGTGTGCCGCCTGCAGCGGGTCTTGCGTGCGGTGCGCAATTCCTCTGAGCCCGACTGGTGTGCGCTGGCAGCGGAACATGGCTACTCCGACCAAGCGCACCTCATCCACGATTTTCGCGACTTGGCGGATATTACACCGTCAGGGTACAAACCCCACTCGCCACAGCGGAATAATCATGTCCGGATTGCAGCGCTTTGACTCTTTTTTACAATACAGGGCGGAGCCTGGTTCACTATCGTAAATAGCTGGGGCAGGACTCCCTTTTAGCATTCCTGCGAGCTTTCCAGGGTGGACACAACCGGTGATTTCAAATCGCTCTGTACCGACTGACGCGGTGCTTCCTCACGTAATGTATCGGGATGTGGAGGAAGCGATTGCCTGGCTCAGCAACGCCTTCGGCTTCGTTGAGCATTACCGCTATGGCGATCCACTCAGCGGAGCGCAGATGAGCGCCGGCAACGCATGGATCATGCTGAAGCGGAGCCGGCACGAAGATGCGACGCCGAAGCAGCTTGGCTTTGGGACGCAGAGCCTGACCGTCTTTATCGAAGACATCCACCCGCATTTCCAGCGGGCGAAATCTGCCGGGGTTATGATCCTTGAGGATCTGCACGAGACTGTCTACGGCGAACTGCAGTATGCCGCCGAGGACCTCGATGGTCACCATTGGCTCTTTTCCCGCCACACCCGGAACCTGAGCCCCGACCAGTGGGGCGCTACGGTGTCGCATGCCGCAATCCTGACCCCTCAAATCTCGCCTATGCTGGCCGTAGAGGACGCAAATTCCGCAATCGAGTTCTACAAGGCCGCTTTCGATGCGAGCGTGCTATGGCATCTGGGTGGCGGCGAGCACGTCGTGGCTGGGCTTGCGGTTCACGGCGCCCGATTCTTTCTCGCTACCGAGTCGCCTGAATATGGGACTCGCGGTCCTGCTGTCGCAGGGTTCACGACCATCAGGATCGAACTTTTTGTCGACGCTCCGGAAGCCGTGCAACTCCGGGCGCTGTCTGCAGGCGCTGTCCTCAGAAGCCCGGTAACGGAACACAGCTATTCCATGAATGGGCCGCATCCCATCCGACGCATGCTTCAAGGCAGCGTCGTGGACCCGTTCGGGCACATGTGGCTGATCGGAAAGATCCTCGAATAGCGCGCATTCGGTTACTAAGAGAATCAGCTCATGAACAAGCGTCCACTCGCGGTTACGATGGTCAGTTGGCTATTCATTGCGGCAGGGGCGATCGGCCTCGCATACCACGTCACTGAGATCAGCCCACAACAACCGCTTCAAGCTGAAAGCGTTTGGATTCTTCTCCTCAGACTTCTGGCGATTGTTTGTGGAGTGTTCATGCTATGGGGAGCAAACTGGGCACGGTGGCTTGCGCTGGCATGGATGGCGTTCCACGTACTCCTCAGCTTTTCTCATTCGCTACACCAAGTATTGGTGCATGGCTTGCTCTTCGTGCTGATTGCCTATATTCTCTTTCGTCCCGAAGCAAGGGCCTATTTTCGCCGTGGCGAGACAAGGGATGTCTAGAAGCGCGAGCACATAGGTGCAGGCAGTCATTCGCCTTCAGCGGAGTCACGAGCCCAAAGGATCCTCTTGCGCTTGCGCTCGGCAACAATGAAGATGGCGACTCCGACTCCGATGAGCACGGCGGTTGAGATCAGGACCTTCGCTACGGCGAGCAGCTTATTCGGTTCGTCGTCTCCGGGAATGACGGAGAGGATGATGGTGAGGGCGGTGCTGAGAAGTCCGACGATGGCCAGCGCGATGGCTACCGGACGGCCTCCCCAGACGCGAAAGACATCGGGAGCCGCGGGACGATTCTGCAGCCGGATCATGGAAGCGAAGAGGAACAAGTAAGGAATGAAGTAGGCGATGATCGACATGCTTACCAGGACGTCATATGCCCCACGCACCGAGGTACCGGCCTGGCTGAGCAACGCGACCACCATCCCGGCCAGTCCATACGTGCCGATCGCCACCCAGGGGGTCTTGAATCGTGGATGGATGTGTCCAAAGACCGGCGGGAAATAACAATCAATGCCCGCTACAAATGGCAGCCGTGATGTGGAAGAGAGATACGCGGCCGCACCGCCCACGGCATTCAATCCCAGAAGCAGAGCGATTGGAACAGCCAGCCAGGCTACATTCACGCGGGTGCACAGGGACATCATGCCGCGCATAAATCCATCCACGCCATGTACCGCATCCGATGGCAGCGCTACGAGAAGGGCCGCTGTCCCGGCTATGTATGCCGCCGCGAAAATACTGCCCCCCGTCAACAGAGCTCGCGGAATTACCCTTCCGGGGTTCTTAATCTCCTCGCCCATGAACGATCCCGCTTCGCAGCCGCCAAAGGCGAAGAAGATCGTCGACCAGAAAATCGCGTTTTTTACGCTGGGCCGAGGAATAAGCTCATGGAGCGTAAAGTTGGTCACCGATCCGTAGTGCGCAGCGGATATCGTCGCCAGCACAATGAGCAGCAGAATGGGCAGAATGCTGCCCAGCGAACTCACATTGTTCAACCACTTTCCCGCATTCACGCCGACAATGTTCATGAGCGTAATGAACCCCAGCCAGCCCAGCGCAAAGATGAGAAAGAAGCGACTGTCCGCCGAGAGATGCTGGCCGCGCGCCCCGAAGGCGAATAACACCGAACCGGCCCCGAAATAAAGGACGGCCGGGAAATACGGCAGATTGCTCATCAGGTAGGTCCATGCGGCGATGAAGCCTGAGAAATCTCCATACGCCTCGCGCGTCCAGACATACAGTCCTCCCTCTGCGGGATAGCGAGACGACAGCTCGAGAACCGACGCCGCCAGGGGAATAAAAAAACCACACAATGCCAGGAGCCAGACCACCAGGGTGCTGGCGCCCGCAGCGGCCGCTGTCGCAACCCAGCGCACGCTCAGTCCGCTGACAATATAGAACAGCACAAGGTCGCGAAAGCCGATGGCGCGCTTCAGAGTAGGAGGAGCCGGGTTAGACGGGCGAGGACAAGCAGATTCTTCCTGCGGAAGTCCGGAGACAGAAGGCATTTGAAGCGCATATTACCGGAGAGCAAGCGGGATCACGAAGCACAATCCACAGACGGCAGTTTCCCCGGTGAAGAAATCAGGCTTGTGGATCCGACGTCAAGAGAAGGATTTTCCCGATGCCGCCTCTCTCTCCGAGCACATGCGCCTCAGCCGCGCTGCTCAGCGGAAGCCGGCGACCGATAGGCAGAACGAACTTGCCATCACGCAGGTCATCGGCAAATTCACGCACCTTGGATGGATCGGGCTTTGCGAGCACACGCGTAAATTTCACCGTCGGGTTTTGCGCCGCCGCGTTCTCCGGCAACCCGGTCGTGTAGCCAAAAGAGCCGCCCGGCTTTATCTTTGCGATCAGCCTGGCTGCGGCCTCGCCGCCAACGGTGTCGGCAATCGCATCCACTAGGCGGTATTTCTCAATCGCTTCGTCGTCATCAATCGCCAGCACGCCAGCTACGCCGAGGGAGCGGGTATTATCCAGCTCTTTTCCGCGGACGCCTGCAATTACCCGCGCGCCAATCTTTTTTGCCGTATGCACTGCGGCGCGCCCCACATTGCCCAGCGCTCCTGTCACCAGAACGACCTGTCCCTTTTGCACGCTGGTCGCATGTCGCACCAGCTGGTCTCCGGTGAGCGCAATCAGTGGGATCGCGGCGGCATCCGCCAGGTCTACCCCATCCGGCAGATGAGTCACGTCGGAATCGTCCACCGCCACCAATTCTGCATAGGTCGCATTAGACAGTGCAAGAACACGTTCACCGGGCTTGAAGTGTTTCACATTTGAGCCAACCGCTCGTACGACACCACTCACATCGCGGCCCAGAATTGCCGGAAACGATAGCGGAAAAATATTCCGCATCATTCCCGAACGCAGTTTCCAGTCAATCGGGTTGACGCTGGCGGCGGCGGCCGCGATCAGCACCGTATCTCCGCTGACCTGCGGTTCGACAACGTTGTCTTCAAATCTCAGATTCTCAGGATTACCGTACTCATGCAGAACGACTGCCTTCATCGCGTATCTCCCTCCAAATCAGATGCGCCAGGCCGACCCCAAGCCTACACGGGAGCGGATCGCTATCAATTTCGCTGCAGATACCAGGGGAGATTGATCACCAGAATTCGCTGATTCCCCTTCACCAGCACCATCACCTTCAGCAGGTTCGCGCGCTGGTTGTGCAGCAGATTCTCCCACCAGTGCTTCACGACCAGCTCCGGAACCAGCACCGCGATCTGCCGGTTCTCATTCGTCTTCTCCTGTTCCAGAATGAAATCCAATACCGGCGCAAGAATGAAGCGGTAGGGCGAAGTCAGAGTCACAAGCTTTGGAAGCGGAAGCCCGGCTTTGCGCAACGGAGCGGCCACCATTTGCTCCCAGTCGTCGCAGATGCTTTCGCTGTCATCGCCTCCATCTACATGGACGGCGATAATCTCAGGCGACACGCTCAGCGCAAACCTCAGGGCTTTTTCCGACAGGCGGCTCCAGCGGTCGAGAGGAATGATCACGAGCGGTGGCCGGATGTTCTCAGTCCGCAGGGGGGCCGGATTCGCCGTCTCCCTCTCAATGTGTACATAATGCCGCTTCACCATCGTCATCGCAATAATCAACACGGGCACCAGCAGCGCGGTCACCCACGCGCCATCCATGAATTTCGCTACCAGGACGACCAGCAGGGTAATGCCTGTGGCCATTGCGCCGACCCCGTTCACGAACATGTGCGCCCGCCATCCGGGCCCCTTGTTCCGGAACCAGTGCACCACCATACCGGCCTGCGAGAGCGTGAAGGCAAGAAATGCCCCGATTGCATAGAGAGGAATCAGCCGGTCGGTCACCCCTCCGAACAGGATGAGGAGCAGAGCGGTCGTGACGACAAGGGCGGCGATTCCGTGCGAAAACAGAAGCCGCCGGCCGCGCACAAAGAACACATGCGGCAGATAGTCGTTGAGCGCAATCGCGCGGGTCAGCCGGGGGAAGTCCGCGAAAGCCGTGTTGGCGGAAAGGGACAGCACCAGCAGTATCGAGCCGATGGTGATGTAGTAGAAAATCCCCTGTCCCATCACGGCCGCGGTCAATTGCGAGAGCACACTTTGGTAGCCAGAGGCTTCCGGATCGGTCGCGCCAATTCCATACCACCGGCACAGCAGAGCAATCCCGGCCAGCAGGATGATCAGCAACGCAATGATGATCGTCAGCGTGAGCTTTGCGTTCTTTGTCGTCGGCTCGCGGAAGGCCTTTACTCCGTTGGAGACCGCCTCCACCCCTGTCATGGCGGTGCAGCCACTTGCGAAGACCTTGAGGATGAGCCACAGGGACAGCGCCGCCGTCGCAGGCGGCAGTTTCGGCGGAGTCGCGACCGCCATGGGGTGTCCACCGCTGGCCATGGTATGAAACAGGCCTACTCCGATCACCGTTAGCAATGTGCCCAGAAACAGATAGGTCGGAATCATGAACGCGACGCCGGTGTCATGGACACCACGCAAGTTGATGAGCGTAAGAATGAACAGAATCGCCAGACACAGGAGAAGGGTGTGCCGGTGCAGGCTGGGAACTGCCGAAATCAGGGCACCGACTCCGGCGGAGATGCCAACTGCTGCGGTCAGCACATAGTCGATCATCAAGGCAGCGGCTGCCAGGAGTCCGGGGCCCTTGCCAAGGTTCTCCGTTGCCACAGTGTAGGAACCGCCACCCTGAGGATAGGCGTCGATCGTCTGGCGGTAGGAAAAGAAGACGATGACCAGCAGGATGATGATGGCTGTAGTCACGGGAACAATTAGGTGTACGCCGAGCATCCCCAGAGGGATGAGCAGCGTCAGCGCCGCTTCGGGACCGTACGCGGCGGAACTGAGCGCGTCCAGGCCAAAAATTGGAATACCGGCGGCAGGGCCAACCTGTTCACCGCGTTCTTCACTGGTGGGAAGAGGCCTTCCAAAGAGCAGATCAGTAACTTTCATGCGGTTTCGGCATCCCTGCGCGCGTTTCTACACCTTCGATGCGAACCCAATATAAATGCCACTACGGAAAGAAGCGATTCAGCCGTCGAGCTTGCGAATCACCAGCTCGTTAAGGAGGGCCGGGTTGGCCTGTCCTTTAGAGAGCTTCATGACCTGGCCGACGAAGAAGGCGGCTACGGTCTTTTTCCCCCCGCGGTATTGTTCGACCTGCTTTGGATTGGCGGCAATGACTTCATCGATCATGTTTTCTATGGCGCAGACGTCGCTGATCTGCTGTGGTTTTTCGCGCTCGTAGACGACGCCGAAGTCTTCTCCAGTTTCGAATGCGGTGTCAAAGAGCTGCTTGAGCTGCTTGCTCGATAGTTTGCCCTCTTCGGCGAGGTCCGCAGCCTGGGCAATGCCCTTCATGGAGATTGGCGACTGCTCGAGCTCGAGACCCTTGGCCTTGAGGCGGCTAGTGAGCTCGCTCTGAACCAGGTTGGCAACGCGTTTGGGGCTGCGGGCGGCATTGGCGGCGGCCTCGAACTGGTTGGCGAAGGCGCGGGTAGCGGTGAGTGTGGCGGCATCCTGCGCGGTGATCTCGTATTGGGCAACCATGCGGGCGCGGCGGGCCTCGGGCAGTTCCGGCAGCGTGGCGGCGATCTGGGCCTGGAATGCGGAGGAGACGATCAACGGGGGAAGGTCGGGCTCGGCAAAGTAGCGGTAATCGTGAGCCTGCTCCTTGGAACGCATGGAATCGGTGCGACCCTCGGCGGCATTCCAGAGACGGGTTTCCTGGACAACTCGGCCTCCGTTTTCGATGACTTCCACCTGGCGCTCGATCTCGTACTCAAGGGCGGCGCGGATGAAGCGGAAGCTATTTACGTTTTTGACTTCGGCTTTAGTCCCGAACTTCTCCTGGCCACGGGGGCGCACGCTCACGTTGGCATCGCAGCGTAAGGAGCCTTCCTCCATGTTGCAGTCGCTGACGGCGGTGTAGAGGAGAATTTCCTTGAGGCGGGTGAGATATTCGTAGGCTTCGTCAGGGGTGCGGATGTCGGGCTCGGAGACGATCTCGATGAGCGGGGTGCCGCAACGGTTGAGATCAACATAGGTGCGGGTAGTGGAGTCGGGAAACCCGTCGTGGAGGCTCTTGCCTGCATCCTCTTCCATGTGCAGGCGGGTGATGCCGATGCGCTTCTGTCCGTTCTGGGTAGGGACATCGATCCAGCCGTGCTCGGCGAGGGGCTTGTCGAACTGGGAGATCTGGTAGCCCTTGGGCAGGTCAGGATAGAAGTAGTTCTTGCGGGCGAAAATGGAGCGTTCGCGGACCCGGCAGTTGATGGCAAGCGCGGCAAGCGTGGCGAATTCGACGGCGCGCTGGTTGAGGACGGGCAAGGCTCCAGGCAGCCCGAGACAGACGGGGCAGACATTGGTATTCGGCGGGGAGCCGAAGCGGTTGGCGCAGCCGCAGAAGGCCTTGGTCTCGGTGAGGAGCTGGACGTGAACTTCGAGCCCGATAACGGGTTCGTATTTGGCCAGAATGTCGGGGGAAAGGGTGATGGCGCTGCTCATATCGAGCTAATAGTTTAGCAAGTTGGGGTTATGGGTGCTTTCCTGGGCGAATGGGCGACTGTAACGGGGTGAAATTGCCAAACGCAAGATGCTGATGTACCATTCCGGTGCCCTAAGGTTCTCCTGCTAAGTCCTCACCCGGCGGTGACGTAAATTGCGACCGTGCTGCAACCGGGTGCTTTGTCGAATTGACATTGTTCCAAAGACTACCCAGCGATCGGAAGCAACTCAAGTGGGACCATATTTCCGACTGCCGAAGCCTTAGATTTACGCCTTGAGATGTAGGCCGCGTAAAACATCTCCCCAACGCCAGTAAAGGAGCCCGACATATGCCCTCGCCTATTGAGCCGATCCTGCCCGTTCGCCCGGTTAAGCCGATCCATCCGATTGAACCAATCCACCCTGTACACCCGGTTCAGCCGGTACATCCAATTCACCCGATTGAGCCGATCCACCCCGTTCATCCGGTGCTACCCGTACATCCGATTCACCCAATAGAGCCAACTCACCCGGTCTCGCCGATCTTCCCTCCGATTGAGCCAATTCATCCCATTCATCCTCTACCACCGATTGAGCCACTCCATCCGGTGCATCCGATTCAGCCGCTTCACCCGGTACATCCTCTACCTCCGATTGAACCAATTCATCCGGTGCATCCGGTGCATCCAATCCACCCGATTGAGCCAATTCATCCCATTCATCCTCTACAACCGATTGAGCCACTCCATCCGGTGCATCCGATTCAGCCGCTTCACCCGGTACATCCTCTACCTCCGATTGAACCAATTCATCCGGTGCATCCGGTGCATCCAATCCACCCGATTGAGCCAATTCATCCCATTCATCCTCTACAACCGATTGAGCCACTCCATCCGGTGCATCCGATTCAGCCGCTTCACCCGGTACATCCTCTACCTCCGATTGAACCAATTCATCCGGTGCATCCGGTGCATCCAATCCACCCGATTGAGCCGATTCACCCGGTGCATCCGGTCCTGCCGATACATCCGATCCAGCCGGTACATCCGCTACCTCCGATCCAGCCACTCCACCCGGTGCATCCGATCCAGCCACTCCATCCGGTGCATCCGATCCAGCCACTTCACCCGGTTCACCCGGTTGGACCCCTTCATCCGGTGTTGCCGCTACATCCGGTATTCCCACTTGAGCCCATTCACCCGGTCGTGCCGATCGTCCCTCCGCTCCTGCCTCCACTGCCTCCATTGGAGCCGCCCATCATTGAGGTGCCCGAAAAGAAGGGAAAGAAGGGACGTTGATTGATTGTTTTCCCGTTGCAGACCGGATCGGCAGTAACATCCGGTCTGCAGCGTAACTGAAGGTGCATACTGAGAGGCTGGCACGAACGGTACTGAGCTGTACCGGCAAATTATTGCTTTTCGCCCGTGTGATGTGTCTCGGGAAGAATAGCAATCATGGTTGAACCGAATTCAAAACCAATTCTCTGAGGCCGTGAAATGTTAGCGGTGAGTGATCCACCAAGCGCTGTCAAAAATTGGCAGTTCGACCCACCGACTGAAGTGCTGGTGTCTCGTCTATTTGCCGCAGGCGGATATCTGCTCGTCTCCGGGCTGTTTGATGAAGCGACTCTCGAAGGATTGCGCGCGGAAGCGGAAAGCTGCAGGCCTGACAGTGTACGGCAATACCTGGCTGAGTCCGACGGGACCGAGGGCCGAGGCGGTAGCCCAGCGCGCGCATACAGGTCAAGTCAGGGCCGCGACCTGCATTGGGGGCTGCATGGATCTCCGGAGATGGCGGCGGCTCTTGAGCGCTTATGTGGTGCAACCCTTTCCGCTACTGGCAGTGGAACGTATTCGTTTTACGAACAACCTGGTGATTTCCTCGCGCTTCACCGCGATATTCTCCAGTGCGACGTTGCCGTCATCACTTCCCTGACGCCCCTCACAACTGGTGGTCCTGCAGGAGAGCTCACGCTCTATCCCGGCTTCATCCGCGAACCCCTGTCTACGGTTCGCGCCGCAGGCCAGCAATACGGAACACCTGTCGCACTCGACCGAGGGCACACTATCGTTCTGTTGGGTGGACTGGTACCGCATGAAGTAACTCCCACCTGCGTTGGACAGGAGCGAATTGTCGCCGTGAACTGCTATCGCATAGAAACTCGCGAAGCCGCTGATCGAGTGGCAGGGGAAGCAGCTCCAGCTTAGGGCCTAAGGTATCGCATGCAGGTGATCTTTAGTTGTGAAGATAAAACTTACATGTGGTGGCAAGCGGAGCTGCTCCACCACAGCTTTGCGAAGTCGGGGATACCGGCGCGGCTGACCGCATTGGTGGCTGCTGACGGTCCCCAGGAAAATGCGTATACCTGTAACACGCTTCGCGTCTCCAACTATAAAGACAGATGTTCGAACGGACCTCTGATGGTCCTGAATAAACCCGGAGGAATCGCGGAATGGGCTTCACTCGAAGGCCCCGGGGATGAGACGGTCTTGATCGTCGACCCCGATTCGGTATTTCTCCGTCAGGTGCCCGACGTTGGGCCGATCCCGAACGGAGAGGCCTACTCGGAGGTGCACGACTACATGGGGGTCGATTTTCCAGCGAATAAACTGGTGATCGACCGCCATTGCAACCCGGCGTTTCACGCAGACATTCAGCCCGTAGGCATCTACATCCTTATCAATCGAGCTAGTCTCGTCGAATTGTCCCGGCTTTGGCTGCAAAAGTCCATTGAGATCGGGTCAGACCCGGTTTGCCGCGAAGCTTTGGCAGGCACGGGCTGGCTGAGCGATATGTGGGGATACGCCATCGCTGCCGCCGAACTGGGTATTCGCCATCATATCCAAGAATTCTCGCAGGTAACTGGCTCTAATTCGGTGGAGCGGCCTATAACCCACTATTGCTATCCGTTGCTGGTCGACCCGGCGGAGCGATGGGCGCCGAATACACAAACGCCGCTTCTCTGGAGTAAGTGGCATTATGTGCCCTGGAGCGATCCGCCGAATCCAAACGCATCGAGTTGCGAAGGGCGTGTCTTGCTGGAGCAATTGTGGGAGCTGGTCAACCTGAAAAGATTGCAATTCAGTGACCGCTAACGGCTGCGGATTCGCACTGCGATTTTTCGTGGCAAAATGAAGGATTTTCGGTACGCTCTTTTTCAAGACTGAACTCGTTTTTGCAGGTCTCACCCGAAGATCATCCCCACCATTCCGCAGTCGACTTCAAAGGAGGACTTATGCTAGCTCGTTCAAAATGGCGCAGCGCGTTGCTCACCGTAATTTTTGCTGTAACCAGCGCGTTTATCTGGCAGGTCGCGTCCGCTCAGGACGATGTGGTCCACATCTTTTCAGGCATAGTGAAGCACGTGGACAAGGACACAAAGACGGTAGTGATCAAGGGCGCCGACGGCACGGAGCAGACCATCAAATACACGGACAAGACCGTGGTTGAGGGTACCAAGGATGCCGGCAAGGGAGTCGCCAAGGGTTCCACGGACGCCTATCTTGCCGCCAAGACCGGCGCCAAGGTGACCGTGAAGTACACCGGCAAGGGTGCTGAGAAAACCGCAGTCGGGGTGAAGGACGCCGTCGAATAAGGCGTTAAGCCAGGCCGGAACCGGGCGTGATCAGTCCGGCCTAACTACCCGGAAGCCCTCCGGCGTCTCGATATGGGGCGTATCCCAACCACCTGGTGGGAGGACAGTCTGCTTGACCTCGTCCGGCCCCCAGGTATGCGGCTCGTAGACGTAGACCGGCGTCCCTGCCTTTAAGACAGGATCGACGATCCTCCATGCTTCTTCGACGTAGTCCTGACGCGCGAACAGCGTCGCATCGCCGGCCACGGCATCGCTCAGCACACGCGAATAGGCTTCCATCTCGCCGGGACGGGGATGACGGCTGGCTATCAGTTCAACATCCTCGCGCCTGCCTCCCTCCACAAAGGGCGCGACGGAAACGGCCATAGCCACGGTGATGTCCGGACTCAGGCGGAAGCGCAGATAGTTCTGCGGCAGGTCGTGGTTGATGGAGGTCGCGGGAGGCCGATGGAAGCGAGCGATGATCTCGAGGCAGGTCATGGGCAGGTTTTTTCCGGCGCGGACGTAGAAGGGAACTCCCTCCCACCGCCATGAGTTCAACTCCAGCCTTAGGGCAGCAAAGGTTTCGACTTTGGAGTCTGGCGCCACGCCCTTCTCCTCGAGATAGCCCTTGAACTGGCCGCGCACTACATTTTTTGGCTCAAGCGGGGGAATGGACTTGAGTACCTTAACTTTCTCATCACGCAGCGACTCGCAATCGTCGCGCGCCGGCGGTTCCATAGTCAGGTTGCAGAGCACCTGAAAAATGTGGTTTTGGATGACGTCGCGAATCGCGCCGGTCTGATCGTAGAAAACGCCGCGTCCCTGAACCCCGAAGTCTTCCGCCATCGTGATCTGCACGCTTTCCACATGGTCGCGGTTCCACATCTTCTCCATGAAGGAATTTGCGAAGCGAAAGGAGACCATGTTGGTGACCGGGCCCTTCGCAAGGTAGTGATCGATACGAAAGACATCGGACTCATCAAAGGCGGAACGCAGAATGCGGTTGAGCTCATGAGCCGAAGGCAGATCGTGGCCGAAGGGCTTTTCTACGATGATGCGAGCTCCTTTCGCTGAGCCCGACTTCACGAGTTGCTCGATCACCATCTCAAAAAGAAAAGGCGGGATGGCGAGATAGTGCGCGGGGTGCTCCGCCCAGCCCAACGCAGTCCGGAGCGCCTGAAATGTGCCGAAGTCCGCATAGTCGCCGTCGACGTATCGAAGTAAGGCGCTCAGCTTCGGCCATGCATCTGGATCGACTCCGCCGTGTGTTTCCAGACTATCCTTGGCGCGTGCTTTGAACTGGTCGAGGTTCCAGCCAGCCTTGGCCACGCCAATGACAGGAAAGTCGAGCTTTCCGTGCTGGACCATGAGCTGCAGCGCCGGAAAGATTTTCTTGTAGGCCAGATCGCCGGTCGCTCCAAAAAAAACCAGCGCATCAGAATGGGGATTGTCCACTAGTCGTCTCCTTTACGCTCGCGTCTATTTTATTTCGCTGCCGGAAGCCGTCATCTTCGCACGGAGCCGCGCCTCAGCGGCATCGCTCCAGTATTTGCAGTTTAGCTGGATGAAGACCGACGTATAGGGAACGGTCATGTTCGTCTTGACGACGAGGATGTGGAAGGTCTTTCCCGCCTGGTCGATGTTGGCGATGATCTTCTCGTGTGGGAGCGACCTCACTTTATAACTCGCCAAAAGTTCGCCGATCTTTGCGCGGTAGGCCGAGGCTCCGGGGGCGTCCTGGTCGGGCACGTAGGGAAGCTCGGCATCCATGAAAATATCGGGCCGGACGTGAATGGAGTGGTGGATCGCGTCGAGGACGGATTGCACGACTTCGAGCTGATCGGCATTGGTCTCGATGGTCTCGATACCTGGGGAAGTCTGGAGCGGATAGGCCGAGTCAACGACCAGAATCCAGTTGCGATGGCCGAGGAGCGGCATTGACTCGGCGACATTTGCCTCCCAGTCAGAGGACTGCGCGTGCATGAGCGGCGATGCCAGCACAAGGAGGAGAGAGAGAAGACGCTTAGACATCAGAAGACTTCACTTTCCGTTGCGAAATATTCAGGCAGCTGCGAACAACGAGGCGCCAATCGAGCTTCCATGCTCGCACCGGCACAGACTGGGCGCAACTGCAGGGCCTCGCCGATGCAGACGAAGGGCAGCGTATGCTGTTGTGGATGATCTCCACGATGCGCTTTTGTGCTCTCCTGTTTGCCGCTCTTTTCCTTGTTGTTGGCGGCGTGGCTGCCCGCGCCCAGCAGCTTGGTGTCGAGCCTCCGCTGCATACAAGCGGCCACCGGATTCTTGATGCCGCGGGTCATGACGTGCGGCTGACTTCGGTGAACTGGTATGGCTTTGATCAGAAGGAATATGTAGTCGGTGGACTCGATCACGCTCCACTGTCAACGATCGTCGATCAGATTGTCGCACTGGGCGTGAATTCGGTGCGGTTACCGTGGGCGAACGAAACGCTGGAGCGTAATCCGGTCGTGCCGGATTATGCGGTGAAGGCGAATCCGCAATTCAAAGGCAAGCACGCGATGGCGGTTATGGACGCGGTCATCGATGCGCTGGCCAAGGCGCACATCATGGTCATTCTGGACAATCACATGAGCCGTGCGGACTGGTGCTGCGACGAGAAGGATGGCAATGGGCTCTGGTACAACGCCGAGTATCCGGAAAGCAAATGGCTTACAGACTGGCAGACGATCACAGAGCGCTACAAGCACCAAAACTGGGTGATTGGCGCGGACCTGCGTAACGAACTGCGCAGCGGCGCGGCGTGGGGTGGAAGCGATGCAAAACTCGACTGGCATGCGGCGGCAGAGCGCGGAGGCAATGCGGTGCTGGCCGTGAATCCGCGGCTGCTGATCATGGTGGAGAGTCCGGAATACTCGACCAACTTCACGGGATTCGACAAGCTGCCGGTGCGGCTGAAGGTGGCGGATCGACTGGTCTACTCGCCGCACGCGTATGCTCCGCCCGACCACGTGTTCTCGAGTTATGACGAACTGAAGCAGGCCTATGATGCGCGGGCAGGCTTCCTGCTGCACGCCGAGCCGGGTGTGCCGCTGTGGGTGGGTGAATTTGGGACCTGCCAGACGCTGGACTGCGGGGCGAACTCGGATTGGTTCAAGCTCTTCGTGCGCTATCTCAAAGAAAACGACCTGGCGTGGAGTTACTGGCCGCTAAATGGTACGCAATCCAGTGGGGTTGGTCGAAAATACGACACGATCGAGGGATATGGCCTGCTATCGCCGGATTACCGGCAGGTGGGAGCACCGAAGGTTGTCGAACTCCAGCGCACGATCGAAAATCAGCCGTTGCGATGACTGCGTCCGCTTCTTGATTTCCTAAAAATCTGGACTTTCCTAATCTGAGATTTCTTAAATCTGGGTCGCTGGGTTGTTCTTCTTAGAGAGTTATTTGACTTTAGTGGCCTTGCCGTCCATGACGGTGTTCCAGGTGGTCCCGTCAGGTGACAGTTCGAACTTAAAGTTGTAGGTGGTCGGCGTGAGGACCTTCATGGTATAGCGACCTTTCATGGTCTGGACACCCATCTTTTCGTTGCTGTTCCAGGTCCACGTGTCTCCGTCGATCGTGCCCTCGGAGTGCTCTGCTTCGCCCATGCTGTTGAACTCGTCATAGGTGTACGTTTTCTGGTCCGGGTCGTAACCCATGAACGAGATACCGGAGCCGTTACCCATCCCGGCACCCTCAAACTTTAAGTGGGCGACGAGGAAGAATCCGCCGTCCATCCAGGCGTTCTCCTCGGTCATGATCATTTTGCCCCCGGGTCCCATTGGGCCCGGCTTTGCCTCGCCTTCCATTTTCCAGGTGCCGGCGAGATAGTCGAGCTTCTTTACTTCAGGAGCGGGTTTGGGCGCCGGTATTTGAGCTTGAACCGTGGAGGCAATACCGGCCAACACGGCAGTCAACGCGAGGGTAACGACGAGTCGCTTCATATTCAATTACCTCACTTCGCATTCAGTATCCGAATGTGCTCTGCGCGGCAGTGCCCGCATATTACGTTCGCCGCACAGGGGCGTCAAGATGGGCTATCCGCAGTTCAGCCATTCGGCAAGCGAGACGCAGGCGGGGTTGAACGCGCGGGTGGCGAGATGTGTTCGCGGAGCAGGTCGTCAACGTCGCCAAGCTTGTCGGTGATCAGATTCAGCTTGCCGGCGAGGTGTTGAATCTCGGATTCGGCACGGCGGTTGACGTCGAAGTCTAGCTCGCTGCGTACGCGGTCTTTCTTGTCCTGCCGGTTCTGGCTCATCATGATGACGGGCGCCTGGATAGCGGCGAGCATGGAGAGGAAGAGGTTGAGCAGGATAAAGGGGTACGGATCCCAGGCCCTTCCTTTAAGTGAAATGTTGATGCAAGTGTAGACGGCCAAAACGATTGCGAAAAGGATGATGAAGGTCCATGAGCCTCCGAAGCTGGCGACGGAGTCAGCGATGCGCTCGCCGATCGTGGACTTCTCTTCGATCAGGTCGTTCGCGTTGCGGCTGGCGCGAATCCGCACCAGCTGCTGCGAGGCATGGAACTGGCGGCCGAGGACGGTCAACATATCCATGCCGGCCAAGGGTTTTTGTTGAAGCAGGATGGTAATGTCTTCGCGGCTTATCTCGACACACTCGGTTTCTTCGAGGGCGAGGGCGGTCGTCTGGTGGGGCGTCTGATCGAGCATGGAGGCGAAGCCGAAGAACTCGCCGTGCCCGGGCTTGTCGACGACGACCTCCTGGTTGTCCTCGTCGACAGTGGTGACCTGCACGTGGCCGGACATGAGGACATAGGCGTGTTTGCCGGGCTCGCCCGTTTTGTAGATGCGCTGCCGGGCAGCGAACTTTCTGAGATCGACCTGCGCGCTCAAGACAGCGAGCTCGTCTTCATCGAGTAGGGCAAACAGGGGGACGTGTTTCAACTCGGCTGGGTCGCAGGGCATGGGTCACCTCGGGGCGGATTTTAGAGGAGAAGCAGAACTGCGAGAGACGATAACAGACCGCGAATACTCACGGAGGATGATTTGCCGGTTACGAACTCCGGGGTCGGATGGCAGCGCCGGAGTGGTTTTGCCGTCCTTCATTTATTCTCGATGTATGCGTTTCTTTTCAGCCCTTTTAATTGGCGGCGTGGCTGTGTCGCTGTGTCTTTCTTCTTTTGCCCAGACGTCGGATTCCGGTACGCAAGCCGCACAGCAGCCAACAGGACAAACTTCGGCAGGGGCGGCGGCGCAAGCTCCCGGGGCTCCTTTGAAGCTGGAGAATCTGCCTCCGGATCCGCACACGCCGACGCCGGAAGAGCTGGCGGCCCGGCAAGCCGAGCAGCAACGGGCACAGATAGTGCGCGTGGCTGCAGCCCAGGCCAACTGGGGGCCCAAGACGTCCGCGCCGGGGATGGCGCTGGCCATGAAGGAAATGGCCCGTACCAAGACTGCTTCCGGGACCCAGATTACCTACAGGCTTATGGGGACGGGATTCCCCGCAGGGGCAACATTGACATTGTTGCGCTGGCCGCTGAATCAGAATGTGACCCCTGTGATGGATGGGATAGTGCTCGATGCATCGGGAATGGCGGTGTGCGCGGCACCCCCGGCGAATGCTGGGACAGAAGCACCGGCTGCTACAGCTCCAAGCGCGATCGCCTGCGCCAAGACGATGCAGGTGAACGCACCGGTGGAAGTAACAACGAAGGCGGCCAAGGGAGAGGCGGTACGCGTTGCCCTGGCAGGCGCGGACAAAAAGAGCGGAGCGGCGGCGAGCGCAGTTCCCTTTCCACTAGCGGCGGAAAACAAAGGCTGCAAGCTGCAGGTGTTGCTGGGTTCTAAGGACGCGGAGCTGGTTCTGATTGAGGGTGACGGGTTAAAGCAGGGTGAGGCCTTTACGATGGGATCAGAAACGTTCGGCGTGAAGGGAACGCTGGTGGCTAAGCCGGATGCTCAGGGACACTTAGTGACAGCACTGACCCCCTATATGCAGGGGCACGACAGCGGCGATACCGTGATCTTCTACCAGAGCGATACGTGCACGCCTACGGTTTCGTTTCACTGGGGCAACGGGAGCTATAAGGCAGAGTAGTACTCTCCATTCAGCCTTTGCTCCCGATGCAGTGCATGGCCAAGGCTGCCATCTTGTCATCGAGGAGCCGTGCGGCCGCCGTGATCTCAGCCTTCTTCAGCCGGGACATCAGGGAGGACGGGAGATCGTAGGCAATATGTCCCCGCCTGGTTTTGGGATCCTCGTAAACCAGTACGCGCACGGGTACGTTGAGCGCAGCCTCGATGCTATGCCGGAGCATGGTCTGAGCAATGAGGGGATTGCCGATGGTATACAGGATTGCCTTGCCCTCCAGGCCAACACGAGGCAGCCATGCTCCGTGATCCACTTTGAGAAAAAGCATGAAATCGCTGGATCCTTTAATAGCCTGCATCTGTTTGATGAAGGCATCCGGGCTGGAGTGGTCGTCCACAGCTGATTGAAAAGTCTTCTTATCGGCCGGGCCGACGACCGCTTCAAATGAGGTCACAACCTCTTCGAAGGTTCGATTGCCGGCGTAGTCGCGATGGACCAGTGTGCTTTCATCCTGCATCTCAAAATCTCCTCTCTCCAGGCTCCCGAACCAGGCTTCCGAAATCTGCGCCGTCCGTCATCCTGGAATGGGCGTTCGACCGCAACTCAGAACCAAGAGACGTATCGTGGATGTGGATTGTTGCCGATATGCTTCGAGGAATTTTCCCGGAGCGGTAGTTTCTGAGTGCGGCGCGCGCTCGTTGACGCGAGGGA
>Ga0206959_10039_pt1 | contig 39066 bp, 38 predicted proteins | sample Alteio_BWOrgHeat_31_FD_152971 | JGI IMG/M metagenome (GOLD analysis project Ga0206959, IMG submission 152971) | Enriched cells from forest soil in Barre Woods Harvard Forest LTER site, Petersham, Massachusetts, United States -... | ecosystem: Environmental > Terrestrial > Soil > Temperate forest >...
GCGAATGGAAGCGATCGCCAGGCCGGCGCCTGCGATGACAGTCTGCACTATGGCGGTGACGATTACGCCCATGGCGACTCCGCGAATAGTGCCCGCGGCGAGGACGGCCGCGCGGTCGCCATGCGGTCCCGCGAGACGTTGGGCAAAGGCACGGATTCCTCGCGCGGCAGTCTCGCCATTCACGTACAGGATCGCGGAAATAATCACGGTGAGCAGGAACTGAAGAATCATCCCGCCGATACTGCCCATGCGTGCGGCAAACCACCGCAGGACCGGACCGGCATAGGGCGCGATTAGGGGCGAAAGGCTGCCGGGGCCCGCGTCCGCGGCGCGCTGCCATTCCGCATACAGCTTTGGTCCTTTAAACGGAATATCGACTACCCAATGCGGGGGTGGCGGCACTTGGAAGGTCTGGAGGACATTCGTGTTGGCGCCGATCGTATCCATGTTGTCGACCAGTTCGCCGATGGCCAGGCTGAGCGGCATGACCAACACCAGGAGCAGGACTATGGTCATCACGGTTGTGGCCAGGCCGCGCCGGCCTCCCAGCCTGGACTGGAGCCGGATCAGCAGCGGCCAGGTCGAGATCACGATGGTGGTCGCCCACAGGGTCGCGGAAAGAAATGGAAGTACAATCCACACCGAGAAGAAGATCAGAGCCAGCACGAACAGCACTTCCAGAATGGCGCGGGGCAGGTCACCCGACGAGTATGGACCGTTTGACATGCTGCACCTCTTCCGCTGAAGAGCCGGACGACGATGCGATGGCCTGTGCGGCCCGCGGGACTCAAAAAATCGGCATTGAATCGTCTTCAAGTACTGCACGACGGTCCTTCGCGGCCGCGATCACTTCGGTGCTTCGGCTTCTGCGGAGCGCGATCTGGACCAGACGCGCCGCAACGGCGTCGAAACGCTTCAAACGATCGAGGTGACGAACGATGCCGAAACGGTGGACGCTTCGTAGTTTGCTATGGGATCGTTATGTCGGGCGGAAAATGTTTTAGTTCGAGTTGCTTTTTCGCTGGTACGCACCGACCAAAATCGCGACGATAATCGCGACGTAAAGAACGCCCGTAATGCCTTCCAGAGCCGCCAGCATACGGACCTCGCCCTGTAGTGGGAGGATATCGCCGTACCCGACGGTCGAAAGAGTCACCAGGCTGAAGTACAACAACTCGCTCTGGCGATCCGTCCGCGTGTTGGTGAACAAGATCGCCCCCGGGTGCAGAGCCTCAATGGCGCTGTACAGAGCGAACCATAACATCCCCAGCAAAAGGTAGATGCTGATTGCCGTAGCCAGGTGCGCCTCATCCACCGAACTGGCATTCTTCAGGGAAAAGAACATTTTGCTGACAGTCAGCGCAAAGAAGGCGGCCAGTAGCCCAAATCTGGTTGGGGCAAACGCCCGGCCAGGTGAGACGATGTCGGCTGCCGTGAGCGCAACCGCCCCGATCAACAACAAGACTACAAGCCACTTCCATCCTTTTGCCTCCGACAATCTGACGGACGCCAGAATCACAGGCAAAAGCATCGTGATTCCGAGCAGAGTTCGTCTGTAGCCGCCATGATCCAGGACCGGGTGCAACAGGATCACCAGGAGCAAGGAAAAAAGGAGGAAAATATCTGGTCTTCGAGGCGAACTTAGCATTTTCAGAGCGCTCCGATGGGCGTATAAACACTCCGACAGCTATGCGACGCCGGCCAACGATGCTTCTTATCGTTCTTACGCTGAGCTGTTTGGCTGTCGTCGCCTGCGATGACCTGGTGCCCCAGTACACCTACAGCCTGTTTGTTCCCAAACTCAACCAATCCGAAATCTTTGGTTTGCTGCTCGATGCCAGCGATATTGATGTCAAGGTTCACAATGGCGTTGTGACTCTTTGCGGTGAAGTTTCTGGACGCCAGTTTAGCGAATGGCCGAAGACATCACTGAAGGACGCCCTGGTAGTGGGTTGTCTCAGTCATTCACAAACTGACCCAAACCCGAAAATGGGACAAAGAGAAAGTTGATGGTTTTGCCATGGTGTGGTTCTTTGGACGAAAGGAAGAGGAGAACCGATGCCGCAGAAAGGGCACAGCGAAGAGAGAAGATCCTGTATGCATTGCGACAGGTGGAAGCGGGCAAAAGGTCAGCGAAGTTTGCCTCGAGATGGGGGTCGCGCCGCAGGCGTTCTACAGCTGGAAGCGGCGCTACGCAGGCTGGGGCTGAACGAACTGCGCGAATTACGGCAGTTGCGCGAAGAGAACCGGAAGCTCAAGACGCTGGTCGCCGGTCTCACTCTGGACAGACATATCCTGCAGGAGGTGCTATCAAAAAGGCCTGAAGCCCGCGGCGCGGCGGGTGTTGGTGCGTGACATCCGGGAGGCGTACCAGCTCAACGAAAGCCGCGCGTGTCGGCTGGTCGGGATCACACGCTGGATCAATCCTTATCAAAGCCGTCGCGATCCGCAGGAAGAATTGCGCATACGAATGGTGAAGCCGGCGAGATATGGCTTCGCGGGCCGCACGTGATGAAGGGTTATCGCGAAAAGCAGGAATTGGGCGACGTCCACGCGTGGTCGAGACTCCTGGCCCTTGCGCGTGGGTGGCCGCCCAAGCTGAACCTGCATACCAGGCAGGGATTTCCACAAAGAATTACAGCGTTTTGGGGGAAATCGCTATGGGCTCGTTAGCCCCTCTCCGTTCCTGAACAGCTGCAGGTCAATGGCATCGGCCAACGCCTTATAGCCTGCGTCGGTAGGATGACCGTGATCCCCGCTGTCGAGCAGGGGGAGTAATCGCGTGGGGGCACCAGGGTCACGTAGTATTCGGTCAAAATCGAGGACCGCATCAACCCGGACCGCGAATGAGAGCCGGCTTACTTGCCCGGGTGGAAGAAGTAATAGTCGGCGGTGTACGGCACCAGGATCTGCTTGCCCACGTCGCTTGCAACGCTGCACCCAGTGAGCGGGGCAGACCCACCGTTTGTGTTCAGACGCTCAATGAAATTGACCTGGGTCAGGGACTTGCCGCCTGCCGGACCCACTTCTGTGCCGATTGACTGCAGCAGCAGGCAGGCGATCGACCCCGCATTTGGACAATCCGCGGTGGAACCCGCCGGAAGCGTATCCACGGCCTTTGCCCACACCTTGCTGCTATCCAGGGAACTCTGCCAGGTGGCGTTGGCGAATGGGAGCGGCTTCGGTGCGTCCCCGTTGGGATTGGTATCGGGACTTAGAAAGTGGGTGATGATCTCGAAGTCCACCCCGAAAATGCGAGTAAAAAGCGTGGCTTCAGGGCGAGCCTGGTTGACAGTCCAGGACGCACCGGTGCCCGAAGGCAGGCACACGTAACCCTGCGTGCCGTCCGCGTGACCCACCAGGAATGCAGTGGTTCCCTCCGGCAGTTCGTGGGCAAAGGTAGTATTCGGGGACGTAATGTTCTGCGCATTCACCTGAGTGGCCGCGCCTAATGCTCCTCCCAGTGCGAGAGCGGCCGTGAAAAGGGCCCGAGCGCGCACAGTGTTCTTCTGACTAATGTTGACGTTCATTTCTTTCTGTTTTCTCCAATTGTGATTTCAAGCGTCACAAACGCCTGAGGTGATTCCGGCACTCACGTTTCTCCGTAAGTGAGTCGCTGTGCCTCTGCTTGAGATATCGGAAACAGGAAGCAAAAGTCGACAGCGAATTTGGAAGACGAATATCATGGAAATCAGGTGCTAACGGGCGGCTGCACCCTGCTCGGGGAGCAGGTTATGAAAGTTGTCATGGGCCACTTTTCGCGCCGTCTCGGGCTTGAGCGCATCCAGCAGCAGATAGTACCGCCGGAGCGTCGTCTTGTACTGGTCAAACACAGCGCTGACGTCCGAACCAATCACAAAACGATTGGGGAACTCTTCGATCAGATTCACCCACTTTTGGTCCAGGACTCCGCCAGATGCGATTTCCTGTTCGAAAATGACCCACGACAAGTCGGCAGTAACATTGGGGTACTCTCCCGCAGCATTCGGCGAAGAATATCGGTGTGATCCGGGATCACGATTCGCCGGCTGATTCCTGCGTGCGCCCAGATGATGCGAGTCCTGGGATGCATGCGGATCGCCGACTCGATCTCGCCAAGATAGTCGGGCTGTTCCAGCCAGGCCGGCCCAATGTTGCTGTGGACCAGTACCGGCAGATTCCTTGCCGCAGCCAAATCCAGCACGCGGCCAAACGCATCTGAGGTCGCACGCGGGGCGTCGCCGTAAGTGAGCGCGGTGAGATCGTCATGCCGGAGAAAAATCTCGCCGATGCCCTGCCATAAGCCGGGGTAAAGCGACAGCATGCGCTCCACGTGATCCACCGCGTTTCGATCCGAGGCGTTGAAGCCGCAGATAAAAGGATGCAGACGCGCCTGCTGGTCTTTGGGCAGGTCCAATACGGCCCGCGCCACCAGGAAGTCGGTTGCGCTGTACCAATAAGTGCGGGAATCGTTGTCCAGATAATAGGTTGGCCTCCTGGCGATTTCCTCATCCCACTTCTTCACCATAGGCATACCAAGCACGACCGACTCTGTCACACCGGTATCATCCATAGCCTTGAGGAACGCGCTCATCCCGGCTGACTCCTGGACGAAGTTGAGGAAATGGATATGGCCATCGAAGATCTGGTACTTCGGCGTGGAATTCGTTTCGTCCGGCGCGGCGCCGCCGGGAGCAGGGGCCCCCATCGAAACCGCACTCAAAGCGACGGAAAAAAGCAGGACTCTAAACATTGGTATTCCTTAGTTCCAACCTGATCAGAACAACAGCTTGAGCCCGAATTGCACAAGCCGAGGTCCGCCGTCTCCGAGCGGATTTCCGTTGGCCACATCCACGGTACTTGCGATGGTGCCAAAGGCTGAACTGTTAACGGTAACGTTTGGCAGAGCCAGATTCGGGTGATTGAAGATGTTGAAGAACTCGGCACGGAACTGCAGTTTCGTGCGTTCGGTGATCCCTGTTGTCTTCAGGACTGAGAAGTCCGCGGCGTTGGTGCGCGGCCCGATGATCGTGTTTCGCCCGGCGTTGCCAAAAGTGCCGTTCAGGGCCGGCACGAAAGCCGCCGTGTTGAACCAGTTGTCCCGCTGCTTCGGTCCATTATTCGGGTCGCCAACCGCGTTCGGCCGGTCGTTGCTCGTCTCGCCGCTCCCGCTTGGAGCCGCGCCGTTCCAGAAGGGCGTGATCGGCAAACCGCTTGCCAGCGTGTATATGCCGCTCACCTGCCAACCCGCCGTGAGCCTCTTCGGCCACGAATTCAAAACGTGCGGGAGCAATTCCAGATCGTAGACGAAGTTGAAAGTGAACCGCTGGCGCTGGTCGAAACTGGACACCGCTTTTTCAGCGCGTGTGTCGAAGCTGTTCTGGGGCAGGGAAACTCCCGCAGTGCAGGAGCAGGCTCCATTGGACGCATCATCGATTGAATGCGACCAGACATGCGATGCGTAGAGTGTCAGGCCTTGGGAAAGGCGCCTGCGGAGGATCGTTTGCAGGGCATTGTAGTTGGAGTTGGCCGAAGCTTCCAGTTGATAAATGCCGGCGAATTGCGGAAAGGCAGAATTGAACGGACGGCGTTGCTGCAGGGTCGCAACCGGCCCTGGCAGAGCCTGATTAATATCCCGCACCCTGTATAACTTATTGCCCTTCGATCCCACATAGCCCACTTCCAGCACAGTGCCCGCAGCCACGGTCTGTTGAATGTTGAGATTGTAGTTCTGGATGTAAGGCGTCCGCATGTGCTGGTCCACGCCGAACACAGTGAACGGCGGCACCGGTGTATTGAGGTCTCCAAAAATATTCACGCCGGGCCCGAATGGCACCGGACCCGTGAAATTGACGGTGTATGTCCCCAATCCGGGCACCGGGTTGGTGCCGACGTTTCCGTTGGGAAAGCTCTGCCCCAGGAAGAAGTCCTGCGATGGGGAATCGTAGTACAGGCCATACGCGCCTCGCAGCACCGTCTTGCCCCTTCCCAGCGGATCGAAAGCGAAACCGACGCGCGGCGCCAGGTTGTTCCAGTCGCGTTCGTACAGCGTGTCCAGCCCCTTGCCAACCTGCACCAGGCCGGTGCCCGGAATGAAATTCGAAATCTGGTCGGACTTCTCAGAGAGCGGGCCGGTGTACTCGTACCGCAGGCCGAAATTCAAAGTCAGGCGGCTATTGAGCTTCCAGTCATCCTGAACGAACAGACCGAGATTATTGGTGAAAGTGTCGCGGCGCGTAGCGCCACGGGCAATGCTTGTGCCGGAGGGCGCGGCAACACCCGCCAGCAGATCGGCAAGATTGTTAAAGCTCAGCCGGCCACGTGAAAACTGGTCATTATAGGAACGAACCAGCGGTCTGCGAAAGTCCGCGCCGGATTTGATCGTGTGACGGCCCAAAGACCAGGTAAGAGTGTCTACCGCCTGGTAGGCCTGGCTAACGCGCCCGCGCGGTTCATTGGTGGGTGCTCCCAGACTCTCAAATCCGCCAACGACGATGGTCGGCAGGCCGCCCGTGGCTCCGGTGATCAGGCCGATACTCTGCGGATCAAAAGCGGAGTCGAGCGGCGAAAATGTCTGAGCGAACCGGTTAAAGCTAAAACGCGTCTCGTTGATCAGGCGGCTGGTTAGAATCTGTGTGAGATTCGCTCCCATCAACTGCACGCGCGTCGGAACAATTGTCTGGTAAGCCGGAAGCTCCGAGCCCTGGCCTGAGTTCAGCGGAAACGTCTGCGTGCCGTTTCCGTAAACGTACCGGCCGCTCAGGTTGAACCGATCGCTGAAGCGGTGATCGATCTTAATCACAAAATTATCGCTGTCGACAATGTTGGGCAGACTGTAGGCATAGTTGGCCTTTGCGCCCGGAACATTCTCCGTTGGGAACAGGCCGAGGAGTGTTGTGCCCAGGGGATTTTCCGCCCGGTGGGCTGACGCGTTTGCGCTCCGCGCGGCGGCGATGTCGGCAGCTCCTGGCACAGAAATGGCCAAAGCGGAACTGGGACGTCCGCGCTCGCCTTCAAAACCGACGAAGAAGAACGTGCGATCGTGCTTTACCGGACCACCAGCCGTACCACCGTAGTTACTGTTCTTGAACGGACCCTTCGTTGCGCCCGGAAGCGTTTCAAAGAAGTTACGCGCGTTCAGCTTGTCGTTGCGCAGGAATTCAAACAGCGTCCCATGGATCTGGTTAGTGCCGGATTTGATAACCGCATTGACTACAGCCCCTGAATTCCGGCCATACTCCGCCGATCCCTGGCTCTCGACACTCAGTTCCGCCAGTGCGTCCACCGGAAAAAGTGTTGCCTGCGCACCTGCTACGCCTCCTTGATTGAAGGAGGGCTGATTGCGATACGAATCGTTGTTGTCTACACCGTCGATGAGAAAGATGTTGGATTTTTCACGCTGTCCGTTTACGGTGAACGATCCCAACGAGCCGCGTGGGGAGCGTGGCGCAGCGCCTGGCACGAGCAAGGCGAGCTTTCGGAAATCACGGCCGTTGAGCGGCAGTTCTTCCACCTGGCGCGTGGAAACGACATTGGACAGAACGCTCGAGTCCCGCTGCAGTACCGGAGTCTCCTCTTTTACATCGAAAGATTGTTCGACAGCCTCGACCGAGAGAGTCACATCGACCCGAGTTTCGCTGCCCACGTCGACTTTCACTCGCTGCCGTTCGACCTTACGAAACCCGGGCGAGTCGAATCGCACCGTATAGTCGCCCACGGGGAGTTCCGCCGCCGTGTAAATCCCTGCGGTATCGGTGATTAAGTGACGTACGGCCCCGGTCCCCTCGTTCTCGATTGTCACTGGCACGCTGGAAATTACTGCCATGCTTGAGTCCATCACCAGGCCGGTGATCTTGCCACTAAATGATTGCCCGTATGCGGCCAGGGCGACAAAAGAGAGGATGAATATCCTCACCATCTTCGAAAAACGAGTCACGATTCTTCTCCAGTAAGTAAAAACTTCGATGCAATCACACTCGGTCAGAAACAGCTGCACCAGCCGCTCACTCATTACCTGCGCATTTGCGCGACAAAGGTGTATTGATTCTTTTAGCTGTTTTAAGTGAGGTAAATTGCATGTGTTACCGGAAATGTCAAGGACGGAGCGAAAGTTTCCACCGGGGCGGAGCAAAAGGGACCATTTCTTCCTTTCTTAGGACGTTGTTTTTGTCTTTGGGGGCGGCTGAAGTGGAGCCCTGCGACGCCCGTAGGGCAACGCGTTTCGCTTGTTCGTGTGCCTCCCGGTCGTCTGTCACGGACGGAGACGATTTCCCCGCGCCAGGCATTCAACCCTTTGTGTTGCTCAAAGGACCCTTTGTGCAACGTCGCTTCGTCCCACTTTGACGGGAAACGCCTGACAATGAAATGTGGCCGCCGAGGGATTGATCCTTCCTGACGCCGTAGTATTTGCCATCGCGATAGGGCAGATCGTCGGCTATAGGGAGATTGGGTCAACCTTATTTCGATTTCGTATCCGGCTCGTGACCACTGTCAGAGGCCGACCTTCCAGGCCGGACTTGAACTGCTCAACTTTGCCTGGCCAAAGGTAGTCACGCATCGTGGGTAAGGCTGCGATGTCTGTTGTGGCTTATGATCTCTTCCTCCGGCACACCACTGCGATCTGCCTTGGTCACGAATCCGGCGCGCAAACTGTGCGGGCGGACAGCTTCAACCTGGGTTGCGCCAAAAAAACGGGGTTGCGCTAAAAACCCGGTTCGGCGCCTGCCAATTACTTTGCCGGTATTCAGCGTGGCCGAGGATGGGTAACTGTGTTCGTTTCAGCGCTTGCAGGTTGGCGCAGGGCCTGCATTGATCTGCGCATAGAGGTACATAATAAATGATTCGAATTCAAGCCGCCAACAACCCGGGCGGCGCCACAATCGCGATCGACGGGCAACTAATCGGCGAGTACGTCGCGGAGGTCGAGGAATCGATCCGAAAGTCGCTGGAACAATATAACGACGTGCATCTGTTCTTGCGGAACGTTTCTCATATTGATGAAATGGGCCACGCGCTGCTCTCTCGACTGGCGGCCAGGGGGGTGCAACTGAGCGCCACCGGCCTCTACAGCTCTCACGTTGTTACCCAGGTTCAAGCTACCCAGGTTCAAGCTACCCAGGTTCAAGTTACCCAGGTTCAACTTGCGCTGAGTTCCCGCCCAGGCCGGGCAAAACAATAGGGAGACGCGCCATCAGCTACTTTCGGCGCCATGTTTCGGCGTTTGACTTCGGCACTTGCCGAGGCACATTAAAAAAGGCCGCTAAGTCGTTGAATCGCCATTTTCCCCTTTCGGGCGTTGCCGTGCCCTGATCGGATTCCGTATGAGCCAGTCGGAATCTACTATGATCGGCACTATGCCGGCGACCGCAGACGAAATCTACGAGGCGGTTTTGTCGCTTGCGCGATCGATCGCCGGGCGCACCGATCTCGAAGCCCTGCTCTCCGGCGTCCGCGAGTCTCTCCGCCGGATCGTTCGCTTCGATCATCTCGGACTGATACTGCACGACGCCGACAGCGGCGCCATGCAGGGGCATATTCTCAACGAGCCAGGCAATCCGGTGATCACAAGTCTTCGGATGCCGGTTGAGGCCGATCCGGCCGGGTGGGTTTGGCTGAACCAGCAGCCGCTGATCCTTTCGAATCTCGACGCTGAAACGCGCTGGCCGGAGTTCGTCAGCCGTTCACGCGCAGAGTTCGGGCTCAGCACTCTGATACTCGTTCCTCTCACCGCCGGCGAGAACCGGCTCGGCGCATTCGGTTTCAGTTCGGTGGCGCCGTATGTGCCCAGCCCGGCGGAAATGGAATTTCTGGAGCGTGTTGCCACCGAGTTTGCAGTAGCAGTAGAAGGCTTTCTTGCCAGGCAAGCCGCAGTGCACGAACGCGATCGCCTGGCCACGCTCTTCGACATCACGAATGCGTTGGTTTCGAAGCTGGCGCCGGACGAGTTGTTCTCAGCCATAGGCGCCCAGCTTTCGAAGGTGATCCGGCACGATTACTCAATGCTGACGGTTTCGAATTCGGATAGCGGCCAGTTGGATCTTTACGGGCTGCATTCCACGGGGCTCGCGTTCATCGACGCGCTGAAGGGTCCCTTCGATCCTTCGGGCATGCCGGCGGCCGAGGTGTTGGCAACCGGGAAGCCAGTAGTGGCGTACGCGACCGATATCGAACGCTATCCGTCGCCAATCTTCGGAAAGTTTGTAGCGCTGGGATTCAGGTCCGTTTGCTCCCTTCCGTTGGTCGCCCCGAATCGAACCCTTGGTACGCTGGCGCTTTGTCGCATGACGGAAGATGCGTGGTCCGGTGAGGACATCGCATTTCTTGTGCAGGTCGCAAATCAGATCGCAATCGCAGTGGAAAATTCGCTCTCTTACCGTGAGCTGGCGGAGATGAAGGAGCGGCTCGCCACCGAAAAACTATATCTGGAAGACGAAATCCGCTTCGATAACAATATCGGCAACATGGTGGGACAGGGACTCGCGTTCCAATCCATTCTGAAGAGTCTCCAGATCGTTGCGCCCACCGATTCGACCGTCCTGGTTCTGGGGGAGACCGGAACGGGAAAAGAACTCGTCGCCCGGGCGATCCACGAACTCAGTCCACGCCGGAAAGGCAGTTTCGTCAAGGTAAACTGCGCGGCGATCCCAGCCAGCCTTCTTGAGAGTGAGCTCTTCGGCCATGAAAAGGGCTCTTTCACGGGCGCGGTCGCGCAGAAGATCGGGCGTTTCGAGCTCGCGCACAAGGGTACCTTGTTTCTGGATGAGATCGGTGAGTTGCCGCTCGAACTTCAGCCGAAACTGCTGCGTGCCATTCAGGATCAGGAATTCGAGCGAGTGGGCGGCACCCGCACGATCCGGACGGACGTCCGCTTCGTGGCTGCGACGAACAGGGACCTGAAGGCGATGGTGGACGAAAACGAATTTCGGGCTGACCTGTACTACCGGCTCCACGTCTTTCCGTTGAGCGTGCCCCCGCTTCGGGAGCGCCGTGAAGACATACCGCTTCTCACGCGCTACTTCGTTCAGAAACATGCCCAGCGAATGGGCCGGGCAATCGACAACATTCCGGCATCTGCGATGGAATCCCTCACGCGGTATGACTGGCCGGGGAACATTCGGGAGCTGCAGAATGTGTTGGAGCGGTCCGTCATTCTGACTCATGGGAACACCCTGCAGATTGCGTTGTCGGACCTTGGGCAAACATCCCGTTCAGGCGTTTCAGGCGTGCCGGGTCCCCGCGGGTCGAAGGCGTCTCAGGCGACAGAACGGCAGGCGATCATAAAGGCGCTCGAAGATGCGAACGGCCAGGTCGGGGGCCCGGACGGCGCGGCAACTCGCCTCGGCATGAAGCGTACGACCTTGCAATCACGAATGCGGAAGCTAAACATCGCGCGCCAATATCGCTGATCGCAGTTGAGCCCGGTTATATTCGTTCGCGCAGCTTTATGAACTGCGACGATCCGATCGGGTGTTTCGAGTAAGTGTGAAGGGCGCAGCTGTCTGGCAAAGTAGGCGTGCTGGATGACGAAGAGCCTGTTTGCCGGTTGATCAGCGCCATGCTGACCCGAATGGGGTATAAGGTGCTCGCGGCGGGCAGCGCGGCGGAGGCGATGAAGCTCACTCGGGAAAATCGGGGCGAAGTAGCCTTGCTGCCGACAGATGTGATAGTGCCCGGTATCAGTGGCGCAGAGCTGGCATTCGAACTGCGCAAACTGTCGCCCGATACAAAGATCCTGTTTACATCGGGGCACAGCGGCTCCGAGGCAACCGGGCATCCGTGATCGGAATTCATTCGGCGAACAGAGAAGATTTCTGGAGATAGAGACGAAGACGTGATAAAACATCGAGAGCCTCCAGCGCAGGCGGGCAGGGCACTAAAATAGGGGAAGAGCCATGACGATGTTGACCATCGAACTTCCAGACGAGCAGAAAGCCGTACTCGCGGTCAAAGCTCAATCGAAGGGCCTCTCCGCCGAGCAATATGCCCAGCAGGTGCTTGAGCAGGATTTGGCCCCGGATTGGCTTCGCAAATCTTGGGAAACCTCCAGGACTGCAGGCCTTGATCAGCTTTCGACGGCAGAGATCGATGCCGAAATTGCCGCCGCCCGAAAGGCAAGGCGTGACGCCCGGTTGCAACCGGGTTCGTGATCCGCGTCGTTCTTGACACGAATATTATCGTCTCCGCCCTGTTGCAGCCCCTCGGTCCGCCTGCCCAAACCTTGATGCTTGCCTTAAGCGGGTCCATTCAACTGTGCGTCAGCGGCGGCGTCTATGCGGAATACGAAGAAGTCATCAAACGCCCCCGTTTCCAGCGCAGCGATGACATCATTGCAGGGACGCTTCAGGCCATTCGCGACAAGGGCCTTTGGGTGCGCCCCACCGAGCGCGTGACAGCATGCTCGGACCCGGATGACGACATTTTTCTCGAATGCGCCCAGGCCGCGAAGGCGGAATATCTGGTGACCGGCAATCTCAAACACTTTCCGGTATCGTGGGCAGCAACCCGGATCGTGACGCCACGATGGTTGCTCGATAATCTGTCGGCGGAAAAACCGGAATGAAGACATGATTCGTTTTATTCTGAGGAACGCCTGGTAATTTCAGGCGCGGAACGGTGGGTACAGCGGAACACGACAGAACACAACCGCGTCGCACAGTTGCGGAGAGCAAAATGAATCGAGAAGTGACTCTGAAGGTCGCATTGGCGTTGGTCGGATTGATCTTTTTGGCGCTGGCTTACCCCTTGATCCTGTTTGTCCGGCAAGACCCGGGGACGTCAATGATGTTCAGTATTTATGTCACGCTCGGCGTTTTCCTTTTCCTCGCAATCCGCAACCCCTTGGCAGCCGCAGCCTGATCGCTTTTACCGCATGGTCAAGCTTTGCTCATGCCGTCGTGATGGGCACTCAGGCACTGCGGCATGGTTTCTCGTGAAGAACCGGTAGGTGTAGGGGTACTCGTCGTCATCGGCCTGGCCCTGATCGCGCTCGCGCCAGTAAAGCAACCTGCCGGCCTCGCCTGACGCCGTAGTCGTATTTATGGATTTGTTGACGGGTAGTTGGCGACAGTGAGGTTGGGCGTGATGTCAGTTTCGGATTGCGGCCGCATCGGCGGGTCGCGTTATACGGCCAGGTGAACCGCGCGGACGGGAATCAGTGGCGACAAGCCGACTTGGACTTAGCGGGAGTTATCGGGATCAGACTTTCTCGAACGCCGTCTTCGGCCAATGTACGAGTTGCCGACAAACCGTCAACTGGATTGGCGGACCTGGGGGCGTTTTGCAGGTAGTGAAGTATTCTCTGCCTGAAATTCTCCAAACACCGAGACCTGGGGTGACGGTCCTGTAGTCCTTGGCCGCGCCGCTTCGATGCGAATGAGGCTAGTGGGGATTTGCCCACGTCCGCACACTGGGCGGCCTATCAAATCAAATGCTGTCGAGAGTGACGTTTGATCTATTTTTGAAAAGCCCATTGAAGCCGGTGCAGACTGAGCAGAGGACACTGAGGAAATCCTTGCTGTACGATCAGGGTGTGAACCCGAGCACGCGTGACTGCGACCATAAGGATCTTCCGGCTCCTAGGATAGGGCGGCAGATCGTCACGCCAGAGAAGGTTCGAGACTAGCTTCGTTCCATCGTGTCTCTCGCGGCGCAGGACGATGACCCCGTCGAACTGTTTGCCCTTGGATTTGTGAATTGTCATGACCTGAACACCATCGGGATCGTCAGCACCGTCCACGATCAGGTCTTGCGCCAGTGCCAAATCGACGGCCACTCTGGCTAGTGTGTAGGACTGTGTTAGATCCCAGCGTGCGACGAGATTTGCGCTGATCCGTTTTCCACGATTGAATGCGACCAAGTAATCCAGATGTCCAGCTACTGACGTCAGCAAGTCGTCGTTCGCTGCCCGGAGATGCTTCTTGACGAGCGTCCAGTCTCGCGCCGGATCGCCCGTGAACGACGAGGTAGTGAGAGAGTTGAGCAAGGCCCGTAGCGCAGTTACCAATCCGGCGCGGCTGAATCGACCATCTTTGCATTTGGTTTCGAAACCGCGAAGCCGATTTGCTTCCGTATTCGAGCCGGATGCGACCTTGATATTGGTGAGCAATGCTAGGGCCTCGGCAACCTGCAATGCCTCCGTCATGGTTTGCCGGGGTTCGAGCAGGTAGGCTGCAAAGCGGGCAGCAAGCATCGCCTCCGTTTCGTCAAAAAGCAACTTGTGCCTAACTGGTTTTTTTGCATTGGCAAGAGACTGCGATACCTTGACGGCTTCGTAGGACGTGGGCACCAAAAGTGCTATCGTCTTGCCCCATTTCTTTGTCTCATTTCGAATCTGCCGCTGCAGGCAACCGATGGACGTACGCAGCACTGATCCGAGGTCTTTTTTCCGGTCGAAAGGAAGATTGGTGACCCCCTTGTATCCCGTCGGACTCACCCGGACGGCTATGATGTCCCTTCCAAATTGTGCAATTTCGGAGTCAGGGCTGCGCAGATTCTCAGCACCCAGATTGATTTCCAGTGGGGCTAAGGTGGTCTTGATGGCGTCGATACGTTCTGGCCCAATACCAGGCAAGTGGTCAAAAATCTATTGTTCTAGGTCGGCTCGACAAATGACGCGCGTGCTCGACGCAAGGAGTTCGACGCAGCGCCACGCATGCGCCGATGTGTCCTGTGCCTCGTCCACGATGATCAGGGGAAACCTCTCGGCGACAAGTGTCCTGATCCACGCGCTCTTCTCCAGTAGCTCCGCCGCCTTCGGAGCGAAAAGATCAAAAGGAATCTTTCCCTCCGTAGCGAAGAGACCCTCCCGCTCCAGAAGCCAATTATTCCACCGCTCAGGATGATCTTCGTCTTCCTTGATCCCGCCATTCAGAACTCTTTCGTCATGGGGCATGAGTATCTGAAGGCGACGCGGGGAGCCCAAGAGATATCCATGCGTTTTGAGCAACTCCCAGAAGAACGAATGGAAAGTCTGGACGTTGAGCAGCGCGCGCTCGGCCTTCTTCAATTGCAGCTTCGCGGCCTGATCAACCCTCCCGACGGCGGCGCGGGAAAAGCTGAGGAACAACACGGACTGCCCAGATAGAAGACCCACTTTGATGCGAAGCGCGGCCTTTATCAATGCGATCGTTGTTTTCCCGCTGCCCGGCCCACCCAGCACGAGGGCGTGACCCGTGCAATCCAGAAGCTTCTGGCGTTCTGCGCATATCTTCATGGCGTGGCGGCGGGCAGTATCGGGGCTGGAAGCGGGTAGTAAGTGTAGATCCTGTGGAGGAAATCTACAATTGTTTTCGGGAACTCCTGGGGCTGGCACTGTTCAAGAAGCTGTGCCGACCAGCCGGCCCCTTTTGTAGACGACAGAACACTGAGAACAAGCTTGCAAATATCACCATCCCCTGCCGGGAGCGGGTTCGGGACCCCGTATTTCGGATCAATTCCCGCAGTGATCAAGCCATTAAGGAAGTGGCGAAGTCTCGTCACCGGCACCTCGGTTGAAAGTAGAAGCTCAAAGGTCTTGTATGGATGCTCCAAATTCTCATCAAGTACTGCCGCCAGCTCGGCCAACTGGGCTGGGGTACGCTGCTTGTGGTCGTAAAAGCCAAAGGTTCTGAGGCCCAGAGTCCTGAAGAACTTTCCAAACTTCGGAATCATACCGTCGCCTTCTGTATCGAGAATCGACACACCGGCGATATCAAGCGGCATAAGCGTTGGATCAAGACTTTCAAGACAGCGCGCGAGCACTGGCAGCGCATGCGCCTCAGTGACACCTTCGACCATGAGCACGCCGCGTCCCAGTATGCATTCTGCCAAACCGCGCCGCGCGTAACGCTTGTAGTCGTTCTCCTTTAGTCCTGTCGCAGTCGCCACGCATGTTGCTTCAACCCTGCCCGGCGTGGTTCTGGTGAGAAGCAGCGTCTGTTCCGGCGCAAAACGCTCAATGATGTATGGCGAGTGAGAGGTTACGAAGGCCTGATTGGTCTTGAGAAGAAGATAGTCAGCGATTCGACGTTGCGTATGGGGTGGCAGCGCAATCTCCGGTTCCTCCATCGCGAATATCACCGAATCCGGCTTCAACTCGGCGATAAAGGACATCAGCGCCAGTACCAGAGTATTGAGCGTACCTGTCCCTGCTTGTTGAAAAGGTACGACTTCCTGATCGTCTCGCATGGCGAGGAAAAAGGCCATTGTTTTGCGCAGATGCTCTCGCGTCAGTTGAGAAACATGTAGTTTTGTCGCGCGGCCTGTCTTGCCGGATGGAACGTACTGCGACAGCCTCTCCTCAATCGACGTCAGCACTGCCGCGAGTTCGGGTGCGTCATTCTCGATGTCCAGACCCTTTAGCCGCGCTATGGACTTCTCCCATAGCCCAGTGCGGACTTTCTGGAGCCGTAGCAGGACGTCAAGGAGCGATCCCCGCTCAAGGCTGAGGGCACGCGAGCCTGTCCGCAGAGCTCGCAGGTAGAGAAATCCAAACAGTCGCTTAACTTCGCGCCGCACTTCATCTTTTTCGCCCTCCGTAGCATTGGGGCTGTGAAAATAGAAAGTCTTCGCCGTGAATTCATCCTCTTCAGGATCGTACTTACCGATAGTTTCTAAACGAAGGCATGGGAGGGCCATACCGGGCGTCGCGGTCAAGGCTTCGGCTTCACCAAGGAGGCGCTTTTCCATCAAGTGCCAAAATTCCAGATGGGTGGCACAGCGCTTCTGGACTTCCGCGCTCAGGTCTGTTAGTACAACCTCAATCCGAAACGGGACTGGAATAGGTTCGCCGCCTTCTTCCATTGGAGGCTGCAAGTATTTCCCATCGTAAAAATCGAACTCCTCGACCGGAGGAAACCGGTTGAGTCGGTCAGGGCCAAGGGTGAGATCGAGAGCCTCGCAAAGAGTGCTTTTGCCGACGTTGTTCGCACCCACGAGGAGCGCATGCCCGTCAAACTGTAATTCAGCAGACTCAATGCCGCGAAAATGTTCCAGCTTTAGAAAAACAACCTTCAATTTTCCGAACTCCGATCTGCCTTCGATATTAATAACACTAAACGGGACGTCAATAAGGTCGTGGGGAATCTGGCCAGATTGGGAATGACAAACGCCCTTGCGTCAGGCCCCGGCTGGATCGTCCGCCACGCGGAGAAAGGCACAGGGATTCCTCCCGATAAGTCGGCTTCGCACCGCAAATCCGTCACATGTCCGTAAAACTTGCCCGGTGCCGCTTACTTTCCACGGAAATCCGGACATCCTAGGAGGCATTCATGAGGCATTAACCGCGAACTTGAAACTTTCTTCCAAATCCCCACAACAACTTACACTCGGCCGCCCCCGAAACCGTCCTTCCCGCGTTCCATACTGTGGCCGGGAAAACTCAAATGTCTACTGAACGCAAAATCCTCTCCTCCCGCGCCAACGGCGCGAAATCCCTCGGCCCTATCACTCCCGAAGGCAAGGAGCGATGCAAAATGAACGCCCTCCGCCACGGCCTCTGCGCCGAGGTCGTCCTCCTCGATGGCGAACGGTCCGACGCCTTCGAAGAACTCCACGCGGAAATCCTCGCCGCTTTTCAGCCCACCGATATCAATGAGCTCAAACTCGCCGAAGTCGCCACCGCCTCCCTCTGGCGTATAGCCCGCGGCTGGGAGTACGAAAAGAGAATCATGAACAAGGAGATCCGCCGCCAGCCCGAAGGCCTCGCCGCCGACCGCGCCGGAGATGCCTTCGCAGAACTCGCCGATAACCACCGCTCGCTCGACCTCTTGCTCCGCTACGACACCAAATTCGAACGCCAGTACCATCGCTCCCTTCATCGGCTCGAACGCCTTCGCGAATCTCGCGCCCGAAACATTAAAATTTCCGAACGGACCTACCGACCACCTAACTCCAGCCCCTTCAATGATGTAAACGAACCCAATCCGGTAAAGGCCTGATTCGTGTGCCCAACTTGTGGACGCGGCCTGGGCCGCTTGTGGATTTGGCCTGGGGCTTCATCCGCGTTTTGTCGGTCACAGCCGGCGCAAATTTTTTTAACCCGCTGAAACCACGTTCTTTGTTCGCATCTCTCCGCTCGCACGCAATTTCAGCGCATCGCCGCTGTACCCTCGGGGCATGGTGTCGATCTATGTAAAAACTATCATTCCCGGCCCGCCGCCGGAATTGCAGCAGCACTCCACCGCCATCGACTTCGCGGTAAACAAACTCGCCTTCGTCCCCGACGAAAAGCAGCGCCTGGTGCTGGAGTCGCAGTCGAGGCGTAGCATTCTGAACTGTTCTCGGCGATGGCGCAACGCCGTAGTTTCCCGTGACCTCAGGCGGATGATGGCCTTTCTGGAGGCCACGTGATCACCAACTTCAAGTGTTTTGATCATCTGCTGCAGAATCACAAACGGGCCGAATGCTCCAGCTGACTATCGGCCGTCTCACACCCGGCCTGAAGATCATATCTTCGTCTCGTTAGCTTTTTCATACCCCAGTTGTGCTGAACCGGGCATGGTGAATCACAAATATTTTTCTCAACCTGCTCAGTCATTTACACCAATTCGCCAGCTCCTGCCCTCGGATCGCGTTGCACAATGTAGTCGCTATGGAAGACATCATCGAACAACCCACCCCGGCCCGTCCCCGCACAAAAGCGCAGCGCCTCGCCGCTCGACTCAACGGCGCCAAATCTCACGGCCCCGTCACGCCGGAAGGCAAAGCCCGTTCTTCCCGCAACGCCACCAAACACGGCCTGCTCGCCCGCGACATCGTTCTGCATGGCGAGATTCCCGAAAACTTTGACGAAACCAACGCACACATCATGAGCCGCCTCGCCCCGCGCGACGAAATTGAACTGGCCTTCGCGGAAACGTTCGTCGTGGCGCGCTGGCGCCAGCACCGCGCCTGGGGAACTGGAAACCGCCGGCATGAACGCGGAAATCGAACGGCAACAGAGGTCCTCGCCTGTGCTGCCCGCTCTCGCCGCATGGAATGCATGGAAATCTCTCTCTGACGGCTCGGAATCCCTCAAGCTTCTCAATCGTTATGAAGCGCGCCACCGCAAAGAAATGGGACAGTCCATCCGCCTGCTCCATCTCTACCGTAACGGTCTCGTACCTCGAAAACCGGAATTACCAAACGAACCCGGCACCGCGCAACCATCTGCGTCTTCAATACCTTCGGAAACATCGAATTTGCCGCACGCCGTCGACGGGCAGCAGACACAGGTTCCAACCACGGCTGATACTCTTCCCTCGCAATAACCCAACCGGCGGCAGCCCTTCGTTTAAGATAATTAAGAAAATATTGGAGGTTGGTTAAGATGACATCCCGTTTACTGGCGTTCGCTCTGTTGTGCACCGCCGGCGCGATCCCCGCCATGGCGCAGGTTAACGGCATTATCTCCGGCCGCGTCGAAGACTCCTCTGGCACTCCGGTCGAAGATGCCAAAGTCTCTCTCACCAACACCGAAACCAGCGCCACCCGTTCCGTCACCACTGACGGCAACGGCAACTACCGCTTCCTGTCCGTACCCCTTGGCCAGCAGGAAGTGAAAGTCGAGAAGGGCGGCTTTAAGACCGCTGTCCGCAAAGGCGTCAATCTCGAAGTCGGCCAGGAAGCCGTTGTCAACCTCCGCCTCGAAGTCGGGGAACTGGCGCAGCAGATCGTTGTCACCGAAGAAGCTCCCGTTGTCAACACCACCACCGCCAACGTCTCCGGTATCGTTGGCGAGCGTGAAGTGAAAGAACTCCCGCTCAATGGTCGCAGCTTCGACAACCTGATCACTCTGAACCCTGGCACCATCAATTACAGTGCTATGAAAAGCGCGGGCACCAGCACCAGCAACGGCAATACCTTCTCCGTCGCCGGCCGCCGCACCGGTGAAAACCTTTTCCTGATGAACGGCATCGAATACACGGGCTCCAGCCAGCTTGGCGTTACCCCCGGCGGCACCAGCGGGCAGCTCCTCGGCATTGATGCCATTCGCGAATTCAACGTTTTAACGGACAGCTACAACGCCGAGTACGGCAAGCGCGCCGGCGCCCAGGTCAGCGTCGTCACCCAGTCCGGCACCAACAGCCTGCACGGCTCCGTGTTTGAATTCCTTCGCAACAACGTTCTCGATGCGCGCAACTTCTTCGACCAGAATTCTGCGCCGCCCTTCCGTCGCAACCAGTTCGGCGGCTCGCTTGGCGGACCCATTAAGAAGGACAAGCTTTTCGTGTTCGGAAACTACGAAGGCTTCCGCCAGTCGCTGGCGCTGAGCAACGTGAGCGTAGTGCCCGATGCCCAGGCGCGCCTCGGCAACCTGTACAACGCCGCTACCAATAGTTATGCGCCCGCCCCGGGCCTGAACCGGGCGATGCTCCAATATATGCAGCTGTGGCCTGACCCGAACGGCCCCCTGCTGCTTGCCTCCGGCGTGCCCAGCGGAACGGCTCTCTCTTACAACAACCCGAAACAAAGCCTGCACGAGGACTTCGGCACTCTTCGGACAGATTACATTCTCAGCAACAAGGACACTCTTTCCGGCTTCTGGACGATCGATGACGGCCACAGCATCCTGCCCCAGGTGGACCCCCTGTTCGGCTCGGCTGAAACCCTCCGCTATCAGGTGGCGAGCCTCCGCGAAACCCATGTCTTTTCCAGCGGTGTCGTCAACACCTTCAATTTCGGTTTCTCCCGCGCCGCCTTCAACTATGACGGCGTACAGTTCGTCAATTTCCCCTCCAGCCTGTCCTTCGTAAATGGTCTCGGTCCGGGCGGTATCACGGTCGGCGGCGGCACCACTACCACTGGACTCGCGGCCATCACCGCCGCCGGGCCCAACAACGCCGCCGGCGTCTGGAATCGCCGCAACCTGTTTACATGGGCTGACAACGTGCAGATCGTCCACGGTCGGCACACCTTTGCCGTGGGCTTCTGGATGCAGCGGATCCAGGATAACGAAAACACGGGCTCTCGGCAGACTGGCGTAGCGGCCTTCGCCAGTCTGAACACGCTCCTGACGGGCGTGCTGACTACTTTTCAGGCGATTCCTTCCCCCAATGAACTGGGGTGGAGAAGCCTGTTCGGCGCATGGCACATTGAGGACACCATTCGCCTCAGACCGAACCTCACCTTGCAACTTGGCCTGCGTCACGAATTCACCAACGGCTGGAATGAAGTCAGCGGCCGCGCTGCAAACTACATTACCGATGGAAATGGTGTCCTGCTGACGGCCCCGCGCGTCGGGTCCTCTGTCTTCACCCAGAACAACGCCACCAAACTCTTCGGCCCCCGCGTGGGCCTTGCCTGGGACGCGTTCGGCAACGGTAAAACCGCGGTCCGTGCGTCATTCGGCACTTATTACAGCCTGATTGACGACCTCAGCTTTCTGCTGAACGCTCTTCCGCCTGCGAACGGCGCCCTCTCCCTCACCGGCTCTCTACCCAGCGTGGTGCCCATCGCGCGCGTGCCACCCGCTGCCGCCTGCAACCAGGGCCTGCCCGCCGGCTGCACCATCTTTGCGCCGCAGGGAGTTCAGCCGGACGCCAAAACGCCCGCCGTTCAGCAATGGAGCGCTACGGTGGAGCAACAACTGGATCGCGCCACTGTGGTCCGCGTCACTTACATCGGATCCTTCGGTGTTCACGGCCTTCTCAGCGTCGACCCGAATAGCGTCCCCGCACAGATCTGCTCCTCAGCCACCTGCGTTACTGGCGGCACCGGAGCCGCTCGCGGCACTGTGACTCAGGGTCAGCAATACATTCCCGTAAGCGCCTTCCGGCCCAATCGCGACCTCGGCGCCGGCTTCTTCTGGTACACCGCGGGCAACACCAGTTATCAGGCATTGCGCACGGAAGTAACCCGCCGCCTCACCGCCGGCCTCGACTTCCGCGCCAACTACACGTATTCGAAGAGCCTCGACGTGAACTCGGCCCTCACCATCGCCCAGGCCAACAACCAGCCGCAGCTCGTGATGGATCGCAACGACCCCAAACGCGACTGGGGACCGTCCGCTCTGAACGTCGCCAACCAGGCCAGCATCTCGGCGCGCTATGAGTTACCCTTCGGGCCAGGCAAGCACTGGAACTTCAGCGGCAATCGCGCCGCACAGGCCATTCTTGGCGGCTGGCAGATAAACGGTATCGTCACCGCGCTCAGCGGGTTCCCCCTCACGCCGCAGGTCGGCTCCAACCGCTCCGGCGACGGCAATACCCGCAATCCGGACCGCCCGTCTGTGAATCCGGCCTTCACAGGCAACGTCATCGTCGGTCAGCAAACCCAGTGGTTCAATCCCAGCGCTTACATTCTTCCGGCCGTCGGCACTTGGGGCAACGTGGGGCGGGGAATACTCACCGGTCCGGGTTTGAGCTCACTGGATATGTCGTTCTTCAAGACAATTCCGCTTCGGGAACGCATGAATCTGCAGATCCGTACCGAGATGTTCAACATTCTGAACCACACCAATCTCGGCACACCGAACGCCATTGTCTTCTCCAACGGCGTGATCAGTCCCACCGCCGGCCTCATCACCGCAACCGCAACAACATCCCGGCAAATCCAGTTCGGCGCTAAACTGATTTTCTAAATGTCACTCCGGGCTTTCTTCGAATGGATGGGGACCACCCCATGGAGCGTTGCCATTCACGAATCGCTCCTGATGTATCCCATCATCGAATCCGTTCACGTGCTGGGCATCACCCTCTTTTTCGGGATGATCATGATGCTCGACCTTCGCCTCCTGGGCTACACCCTGCGCGAGGTCCCCGTTACCGATGTAGTCCGCCGGCTGCTCCCCTGGGCCTTCGTCGGGTTCGTACCGATGGTGATCAGCGGCCTGCTGCTGGTCTATCAGGACCCGATGCGCGCCTATGACAACTATTTCTTTCGTGCTAAAGCAATCATGCTTGTGCTCGCTGGACTGAACGCTCTCGCGTTCCACACCGGCATCTACAAGCGCGTCGCCGATTGGGACAGAGACCCCGTTGCGCCGTACCGCGCCCGAATGGCGGGAACCTTTTCGCTCATCCTGTGGTGCGGCGTGATCATTGCCGGCCGTTTGATTGCCTACAATTGGTTCGAAAAAAAGAGCTAAACGAAAATGTCAGTTCTCGCAATCTTCACCTGGCTGGAAAAATCCGCATTGGGGCAGGGAATCCAGAGTTCCCTCTACTACTTCCCGATCATCGAATGTTTTCATCTGCTGGGCCTCGCCGTTCTCGGCGGCGCAGTCCTGTTGATTGACGTCAGGCTTCTGGGTTGGGGTCTCACGCATCAGTCCGCCGCCAAACTCCAGCAGGACATTCGGCCCTTCATGCTGGGCAGCATAGCCCTCATGATTCTTACCGGTTTTCTGCTCTTCGTCTCGGAAGCGACCAAATGCTACTACCATCCGGCATTCTGGTTCAAAATGTCGAGTCTGGCCCTGGCTCTGATCTTTACCTTCACTTGGCAGAACAAGGTTCTTCAATCGAGCTCTGGTATTAACCAGAAACTTACCGCCATCATTTCAATGATTCTGTGGAGCGGCGTCGGAATCGGAGGTCGCTGGATCGGCTTCGAATAGACCCTATTTCTTCCCGGTCTCCGCCTTGCGCGCCCCGCCCAGAATATCCGGCATCGCGTAATTGCCTTCATGGCAGGCGTATTCGTAAATCGGCCCGTCAGTCGCTATAAACGGATACTCAACAGACCACGTCTTCGAAAACGTAGTCGGGTCGTCGATGGTCGCCTTATAAACGATCGTATTCGCGTCCGCCCGCGTGAACCGCTCGATCACATGCAGATTCTCGGACGACCCTCTGAACCGGACCATCGGACTAAAATTCGTTGTATCTACAACCAGTGTGTCGCCGTCCCAATGCCCGACCGAATCCCCCAGCCATTGCCGGACGTCCGGCGGCGCATGCTGCGCATTCATCCGAATGATGCGTACATCGTGCACCATCTCCACCAAAATCATGACCGTATCGGCGGTCTGCACAATCTGGTAGTTGTTGTTATAAAGCACCGGCAACATTGGCGGACCGGATGTCGATCCAAATCCAATCAGACACCGCTCCGATGTCGGACGATCCTTAACACTATCGAAGCGACCCATTCCCCCACGCCCCGCAGCCAGGGTCGCCTGCCGGTCACGAGCCGCAGCCGTCATCGGCGGAATCTTTCCGTCCGGCGGATCAGCCACCAGAGACGTTCGGACTTTGCCGTTCAGGCGAATGTACTGCTGGCCGCGATCGATGAACAGGTCGTTATAAGCGCCCGTCCCCGCGGAACCGGCCTGTTGAAGAAGCGTGCTGTTGACATCGCCGTCAATGGTGCGCGCCTTCTCCTTCTTCTCGTACGCCGCCGCTTCCGCCTCCGAAACCTCCAGGGCCTTGAAATCGGCCACGCGTTCCATGGGCGTCAAAGTGACGTTGGTCCAGATCCCCTGCAGATCCGGATGTCCGTCCGGCGTTCGAGGCAGCTTCTGGTCTGCACCCATCGCCGACAGGGCAAGGGCAAGCAGTATACATTTCCGCATAGCCGAAGACTATCACGAATTCCGGCCGGCCTTCCATCGTTTGCTAAGCGCTGGAATAATTGCCCCGCCCATATTGGCGAGACTCATCTCCGGCAATGGCGGCCGTTCCGCCTTCGGATTCACCGCCCGCAGCACCGAACCCGCCAGCCGGAAAGCCGCGCCGACCTTGTCTTTGAAAGAGAGCCTTGGCTGCAACCCATTGGCCTGCACCACCAGCATCGTCACATCGTCTTCAACGAGGTTATCCGCGTACCGTTCGCCAATTTCGTGGAGCAGCGTCTGAATAAGATCCTGCGGTGGAATGTCTCCCAACAGCCGGACAATTCGCAGCAGCCCCCTCTCATCCAGCATTTCGCCATTGGCATCCCGCGATTCGATCAGGGCGTCCGTGTAACTGAGAAGCAGGTCGCCTGGCGCCAGTTCGATATCGAACTGCTCGTAGCTGGTGATGTCGAGAACACCCAGCGGAAGATTGCTCGGCCCCCGGTCACGCGATGTTTCGTAGCTCAGCAGAGTCCATTGCTTCTCCCGTTTGCGATAGAGCAGCGGCGAGGGATGGGCGGCGTTGCAAATGGTAAGACGCGCCGTCGGCGCAAAGAAAGTCGTAACAAGGGCGGTTGCGAAGATGTCAGCCGCGGAAAGGCTGGAAAACTGTTTGTTCAACAGCCCCACGAACTCCGCCTGATCCAGCCGGTTTACAAACCGGCGCATCAGCGTCCGCAGATCCGCCGCGGTGGAGGCCACCTGTTTTCCATGCCCCGAAACGTCCGCCAGCAGCAGGCGCGTAATCCGTCCGGTCGCGCAGCTTGACGCGTAGTAGATATCGCCGCCGTTTTTGGCTCCGCCGTAGGGTTTGCTGTAAACCCAGGCGTCAAGCCCTCCGAACGACACGCCCTGCGCCGTCAACTGGCTGCCGCTCCAGACCTCCATGCACTGCATTTGCTGCTGATTCATTCTGAAGCTGATACGCGATAACGTCTGTCTTGGATGCCCCTACCTGCCGTCGACAGTGAACGCCAAAAGGACATTTCCATTCTTGCCCCCCCATTGAGCGTATCCCGATGGCGTCAAAACCATACCATTCGCAATAACCGGCCCGGCCGCATCGATCGATCCGCCTGTCGCCTGCACCTTGTTCACAGTGTCGAACGGGACCGCAGTATTGAATTCCCACACGACAGCGCCAGTTCCAGTCGCATAAGCCCTGAACTTACCATCGGCGGAGCCCGAGAAGACAACACCCGGAATCACCGCTACCGGCGCCGACTGGGCCGTGCTGCAGGCCATCCCCTCACAAGCCGCTTTAGGCGCAGGTGTAGACCAAACCTTTTCGCCGGTTGCAAGTTTCACGGCTGAAATCCCCGGTTTCGCCTCGGTGCCCGGGGCCGGAATGCGGTCCGACACCGCGACATATGCGTTGCTCTCATCCGCGCCATGCCCCCATTCGATGCCGCCCAGCATTCCGCCCGAACCAACCTTGGTCTGCCAGATAACCTTGCCTTTTTGGTCGGGATCCAGCCCCCACACAATGCCAGATTTTTGCGCAACCACCAGCATCCGTTTGCCATTGCCTACCGAGCGGAGAATCGGCGACGTTCCAAAGTCAGCGTCGGGCCCCTCTTCGTCGGGGCAATTCGGGCTCTTTGGACAACCCATGATGAAGTTATCTTTCTCTGTGACCTGGGAAGCCCACGCAATTTTGCCCGTTGCCATGTCCATGGCGATGACCGCGTCACTGGTTGGAATGTCGGAATCCGTGTAAGAATCGCCAGTCGCAACATAGACAAGCTTCTTTGTTGCATCGATCGTGGGTGACGACCAAACCGCGGCGCCGGCCGGGCCCCACAACTGCGATCCGGTCTTGCTCTTCTTGCGGGCAATTGCCGGATCGGATACCGTGTATGTCTTCCAGATTTGTTTGCCGGAATCGCCATCCAGTGCCACTACGCTGCCACGGAACTTGCAGCACTCATATTGCGGCGATTGTGCCAGCCCTTCTTCAATAGAGGACACCGGAACGTAGAGCTTGCCGTCGAAAAACGTCGGCGCGCCGGTAACGCGGGCGCCCGGATGATCTTCCACTTTGACCTTCCACAGCGGCGCGCCGGTCGAAGCGTCGACCGCGTGCGTGAAAGCGCGGATGTCGCCGAAGTAAGCAACATAAGGTCCGTTCGCCTTCGGACGCCCAATCACAACCGACGTCCTCACGCCTGCCCCGGCCTTATACGACCAGATAATGCAACCGGTTTTCGCATCCAGCGAATAAACGGTACCACCGGCACTGCCTGTAAATACGCGATTTCCAACAATAGAGGGCTGCGCGAATGCAGCTTTATCGCCGGGGAATCCGAAAGCCCATTTCAGCTTCAGCTTTGGAACGTCGGCGGCCGAAAGGCCCGGCTTCGCCTGATAGCGCGAATTCACCGCATCCAATCCAGATCCATTCCAGTCACCGGCTGTCGTCGTGAAGGCAGCCACCGGAGTCGTGCACTGACCTGCCACCGTTTCGGTCGTCGCTGATAGTTCCTTGCCGGTTACGAAGACTGCCAGAGCGCGCATATCCGCTGCGGTCAGACCCTGCGCCTGACTGGCCATCACGCCACCATTGAGCGCCGCCACTACGGTTTCCGGTGTCCGCCCGGCGAGGTCAGAACGTGTCGGAATCCGCGCCGTTGTAGTCTCAGCATGACAGCCAGCGCAGCGAGCCTTGAACAGCGCCGCGCCGTCGGGAGTCTGCGCCAGCAACGCGGTGGCGCTACACAGCAGGATCGTATATCTCAAGTGTCAGCCTCTTATTTCTTAGTGGGGCCCGATTCCATCTTTCGGGCGCCGCCCAGGATGTCCGTCATCGCATAGTTGCCTTCGTGACAGGCGTATTCGTAAATTTGCCCGGCGACCGCGTTGAATGAATATTCAATCGTCCACGGTTTCGTCCACGTGTCCGGATCTTCCATCGTGGCCCGATACAGCATCGTATTCGGATCCACGCGCCGGAATCGCTCTACGACGTGAAACTTCGGGCCAGCGCCGCGGAATGCAACTTCATCACGAAAATTCGTAGTATCGACTACCAGCGTGTCCCCATCCCAGCGGCCGATGGAATCGCCCATCCACAGTTTCACGTCGGGAGACGGATGCTGCCCGTTCAGGCGCACAATCCGCGCGTCGTGGATCATTTCTACCAGAATCATCACCGCGTCGGGAGTTTGCACGATTTGATAGTTGTTGTTGTAAAGCACGGGCAACATCGGCGGACCCGAACTGGAACCAAACGCCAGCAGACACCGTTCCGAGAGGGGACGCTGCTTCACGTTGTCGAAGGTAGTTAGCGTTCCGGCCACCGAAGAAAATGCCCGTGCGCGTCCCGCCGGAGTCATCGCCGGCACCTTGCCGTCGGGTGGATCGATCACCAGCGAGGTACGCTTCACTCCATCGACCCGCGTCAGTTCCGACCCGCGATCGATAAACAATATGTTGTAACCACCGGTTCCCGCCGAACCCGCCGCCCGGAGCAGGGGAGTGTCCGACGCCCCGTCTGTATTCTGCAGATCTTCGGCGGCTTTCTTCTCCAGCGCGCGAGCGTCTGCATCGCTCACTGTCGCCTTGTCGCCGGTACGTTCCAAAGGGGTGATCGTCGCATTCGACCAGATGCCCTGCAGATCCGGATGCCCGTCGACACGTGAAACTGCGGCGGCCTTTTGCGTTTGGGCGAGGACCGGAACGGCAGCCAGGACAAGGGTCACCGCCAAACGGAAAAGCGCTGTCATGGCCCTCAGGCTAGCATGAAAATCGACGGTCGCGCCGGCCCCCGTCAGGTTGTGATAGTATTAGCCCGATTATGTTTAAACTGCATCTCAGCGCAATCGCACTCCTGTCGTTGAGCACGCTTCCCCTGGCTGCGCAAACCGCCTCCCGGAACGCGGCGATACCACGGCTCACCGACGGCCACCCGAACCTGAACGGCATCTGGCAGGCCATGAATACCGCCAACATCGATCTGCTCGACCACAGTTCGAAGCAGTCACCGGTGATGGAAATGGGAGCTCTGGGCGCTGAACCCGGCGGCCCCGGAGTCGTCGATGGCGGAACAATCCCTTATAAAGCCGATGCTCTCGCCAAGAAGAAGGACAACCAGGCCAAACGCATGGCGCTCGATCCCGAAGTCCGCTGCTACCTCCCCGGCGTCCCTCGTGCGACGTATATGCCGTATCCATTTCAGATCTTCCAGAGCACCAAGGCTCTGGCCGTCGCTTATCAGTACGACGGCGCATTCCGCAACATCGCGCTGAAAGACCCCGGCCCGGCGCCCGTCGACACCTGGATGGGCCAGTCCTGGGGCAAGTGGGAAGGCGACACGCTGGTGGTGGATGTTACCGGCCTCGACGAGCGCACCTGGTTCGACCGCGCGGGCGATTATCACAGCGACGAACTGCATGTGGTGGAACGCTACACCCTGGTGAATCCATTCATGATCAACTACGAAGCGACCATCACCGATCCAAAGGTTTACTCGCAGCCGTGGAAGATCACAATGCCGCTGTACAAGCACACTGAGAAGAACGCCCGCCTGATGGACTTCAAGTGTGTCGAGTTCGTAGAAGACCTGATGTACGGCCAGTATTCGAAGAAACCAACCAAATAAGCGTCCGCACACGTATCCGTGCGGACTCGCCGGTTGCTGCTGTTGGTCTGGGTTTGTTTTTTGCTGCGCGGCTGGTTCTATGCCTCGATGTTTCCCCTGTGGGAGGGATACGATGAGTTCGCGCACTTCGGAGTAATCCGCGCGATTTCCACGAAGGGTCTGATCCTTGTGCCTCGGGACCAGGCTGGGCCGCGCGACGTAGAGGAATCTCTCGGACTCGCGCCCATTCCATGGGAAGTGCGCACCTGGGAAGTCTTTCGGAATTCGCTGCCAGAGGAAACGTACTGGAGCCTGCCGCCTCAGGAAAGGCTTGCGCGTGCAGCGGCTCTGCGCGCGATGCCGCCGGCCTGGCAGCGGGAAGATTCGGTGAATGGAATCTCCGCTTATGAGGCGCTTCAGCCACCGCTCTATTACTGGCTTATGGCTCCAGTCCTCTCCCTCATGAAAAATGCCGGCTTGCTGGCACAAGTGATGGTCCTGCGCTGGATTGGGGTCTTCATCGGATCATTCGCAGTGCTTCTCACGTTCGCAATCTGCCGGGCGATTGACCCAAACGACACATTGGCGTTGGGGTGCTCGGCGATTGTTGCGGTCATGCCAGGGTTCGCCAGTAACGTGGCTCGCGTCAGCAATGAGCCACTTTCGATATTGCTTTTTTCGCTGCTGATCTGGATTGGGCTTCGAGTCGTCCGCAGAGGTCCGAATCCGGGCGACGCTATCGCGCTGGGTGCGGTCCTTGGTCTCGGACTACTGACCAAGGCTTACTTCTTGACGGCCGTGCCTGCTGTCGCTTTGTTACTGCTCTTCCAGATTAGAACTGGGTGGTTGCCTGCATTGACAACGTCGGCGACCGCACTCGCGATCGCCGGTTGGTGGTACATCCGTAACGCCGCAATTACGGGAGCGCCCTCCGGACTCGCGGAGTCAGTGACGTTGCACAATCGGGGATTCGTATCTGTGCTGGCCACTATCCCCCGGATACCCTGGGTCCACGCAGTGGATGTAATTTTGGTTTCCCATATCTATTTCAGCGGATGGAGTTCGCTGACCGTACGCAGCTGGATGTATCGCGTTTTCTTCGCAATCATAATCGTAGCGGCAGTTGGCCTCATCCTGCGAGTGCGCCGGCCACCTGTTCTGTGGCTATTGACCATCTACGCCTTCTTTTGGGCCGGACAGTTCTACAACGTTTTACTTCAGTATTTGACCAAAGGATTGGCGGGCTCTATGGGGTGGTACCTGTATGCGGTCGTCAGCTGTGAAGTTGTCCTTTGTGCCACTGCTTTCGGCCGTTTCCGGGCGCGGGCTGCGGCAATCGGAACATTTCTTTTCGGTTTGCTCGACCTTTACGGCATGCACTTGCTCGCGATTCCGTACTATACGGGAATCATCGTGCACCGGGCCAATGGAGCGCCTGGTGTCTTGCACCTACGCGAGTTTCAGGCAGTTGGCTTCGGTGCTATTTTCGGCCGGCTGGCGGAAAACAAGGTGGCACTGCTGTCTCAACCCGTGCTGGTTCTGCTTTGGATCCTGTATTTGGCCGGTACGATAACGCCAATGATCCTGATGCCAATACGGGCGCATCAAGAAAAGCCGATTCAGTAGAAGCTTTTATTTGACGACTGTTTCCGGCGTCTCGAACTTCGAATCGGGAATCGCGACGTTCGTCTCAATCTTGCTCAACTGAATCGCGTCGCGCCCGTCCAGCCATGCGAAGGTCACTTTGAACGGGAACTTAACGCCGTTGACATCGCGATAATCCCCGAAATCCATCTGTGTTGGCACACGCCCAATCGGCGTTCTGCCATAACGAACCATCCGCAGCAGAAGGTTTGATTGCGCGTCAAAATAGAGGCTAACCAGGGTCCCGCCGGGAGTTGTCCCCTGGACAAGCGTAACGGGTCGTTCGTCGCCAATGCCGGAAGCTCCGGCATCCCTCGTCTGACTATCCGGTCCGGGAAGATCGCTGATGGCGGTCGGCGGACCGACCCGCATTTGCGTGAGAATCTGTTTGACCTGCCCAGGGAACGACATTTCGGCGTCGAGTTTCGCGCCATCCAGTTCACCGCCAGTCAACTCATATTCGCCCAGTACCGTAAGCGGCGCTTTGATCCAGGCGGTGCGTCCATTGGTAACGCGGATCGCATCAGGCCGTTCCGTCTCTTTTTTGAACTGGATCCATGTCGTGCGCGACTGGGGCGCTTTCGCGAAGATCTGAACTTCGCCGCCACCACCGAAGCCACCGAAGCCCACGCTGCTGCCGGTTGCACGGTAACTTTTGATTGTTTCCAGTTTGGCCGCGCCACCCAGCGCCTGAATATATTTGTCAAGAACTGACGCCGCGGTAGGCGCGCCATCCATCGGTTGAATAACGTCGTCCAGCGTCTGGGCACCCTGGCCGTATACCGCTTCCAGTGCCGGCGTAGTCTGTGGACGGTCGCGCCCATGATGGCATGTCCAGCAGGTCACATTCTGGCGGCCACCGAAGTTATCTTTATTGATCGCCGCGACCATCGCCACCATGCGCCGCGCGGTGAGTTTTCTCGGATTGTTATCGGCGGCCCAGTCTACCCTTTCGGTGCCCGCATTGTTGTGACACTCCGAGCAATCGAACCCAACCGCGGCCGACATAATTCCCATCGTGCCGAGGAAGTCGTCAGCGGTGATGCCTTTAAGCACCTGGATATTCTTGAAAACCTCTTCCGCCAGCTTCGGCTTTGCCTGCGGAAAAGCCTGAGGACACAAGACCGTCATTACGGCTGCAAGGGGAATTAGCGTAGACCGGAGGCTCATCATGTTATTCCTTATCGAAAATGCGCACACTTCTGCTGCGCGTGCGGCGACCTATAGGAAACGGGCCAGACAGCCAGACTTAGTGGTGACGGCCAGGGCCGGGGCCGTCTGTGGGAGCGCCTGTACCCTGCGAGCCCAGAAACAACTTCTGGCCGTTCGGCAGCGTGATGTCGCGGCCGTTCATGCGGTTTGACCCGTCTTTGGATTGATAGCCGTCAATTACCACCTGAGTGCCGGGGGCGACGGTCTGCTTCGTGAAGCCGCGGCGCAGCAGCACGTTCGGGCTGCCCGCTTCCACCATCCACTCGCCCGACGCCATTCCCTCGGTCCCCTTCACTTCGACGTGGATCCACGCGTGCGGATTGATCAGTTCGACTTTCGTCACGGTGCCTTCAAAGTGAAGCGGTTTCTTGGCGTCAAACTCCGCCGCAAACGCGTGATGCGCCCAGGCGGGTACTGCGCTTAACGCCAGAGCCGCACCCGCGATCAGCATAACTGTTTTCGTTCTCATGGTCGGTTTCCTTTGTATTTCCAGTATTTAACTCTCGAAAGCTACACTCGGACCGTCTGTCGCCCGGAATCGATATATTATCAACATTTCGACCCGGGTGCGCAAGCCGCTCCGGCCGTAAGGAATAAATTATTTCCGTGATCGTTGACTTGCGCGCGCCGCGCACCGAGCCTGCCCCCACAACGGCCGCGTCGGTCTGGCCATCGACGTTGGTTCAAGAGGGCCGCGCGCCATCCAGGCAGGCGCGCGAATCTCCTTCTAAATTAGCGGGCTACCGGCTCGGCAACGCCGCAGGGAGTCAACCAGCCGTGGCGGTCAGCCTTGGTGCCATTCACGATCGCAAAAAACTCGCGTTGCAGCGTTTCCGCAATCGGACCCCGTTTGCCGGCGCCGACCGTGATGCGATCTACTGAGCGAATCGGCGTAATCTCCGCTGCCGTGCCAGAGAAAAACAGTTCGTCCGCGATGTACAGCATCTCGCGCGGAATCGCCTGATGCTCGACCGGAATCCCCAGATCCTTCGCAAGCCGCAGAATCGTATCGCGCGTAATCCCCGGCAGTACGGACGCCGCCAGCGGCGGTGTGATCAGCGTGCCATCGCGAACAACAAACAGATTCTCGCCTGACCCCTCGCTCACGGTGCCCGACGCGTCGAGCGCGATACCTTCCGTGTAGCCATTGGTGATGGCTTCCATTTTTATGAGTTGCGAGTTCATATAATTCGCGCCGGCTTTCGCCAGTGCCGGGAGCGTATTGGGAGCGATCCGCGTCCAGCTCGAAACACAAACATCCACACCGGACGCGAGAGCCTCGTCGCCCAGATACTTGCCCCATTCCCAGCAAGCCATATAAACGTCAACTGGATTGTTCATGCCGTTCACACCCACATCGCCGTAACCGCGAAACACGACCGGCCGGATGTAGCACGACTTCATATTGTTGGCGCGTACAAGCTCCACCATGGCGCCGGCAAGCTCTTCCTGCGAGTATGCAAGCTTGTCCATCCGGTAAATCTTTGCCGAGTCGGCAAGACGCCGTACATGCTCGCGAAGCCGGAAAATAGCGGGGCCGGTAGCGGTCTCGTAGCAGCGAATGCCTTCGAACACCGAACTACCGTAATGTATGACGTGGGACAGTACGTGGACCCGAGCGTCATCCCAGGCAATGAATTTACCATTGCACCAGATTTTTTCGGTGGGTTTCATAGGATAAGTATACAAGTCGCCCTCTTAAACCCGTAAAAAAAACCGCTTCCGCCACATCATCCAGGCCGCGAGAAACATCACCAGAGCATGCGCAATCGCGAAGCTGAGCGACGCAATTTTCGGGGATCCGAAATTCGCAAACACACCGGCAAATACGGGGCGAATCCAGTGCAGTTTGATCATCGTTATAGCCAGCGCATCGGACAAGACGAATAGAGCGATGGCATTGCGGCCGAAAATGACAAAAGGCTTTGCCCAGCTTTGAAAACCCCTGGCGTCGATCAGCCAATAAAACAGCGCGAAGACCGCGTACGCCGTTCCGGCCATGAATACCGTATAAGAACTGGTCCAGAGGTTCTTGTTAATCGGGAGCCAGATGTTCATAACGGCTCCGGCGAAGATCAGCCCTGCGCCGATTGAGAACATCCACGCCGTCTTTTCCGCTATGTCGAGCGAAGCCCGCAACAGCATGCCGCAGGTGATGCCAAGTAAGGTTGTCGCGATCGCGGGCAGGGAACTAACCAACCCCTCCGGATCCCAGACTTTGGTCACGGACCACATATGCCCGTTGAGGACAAACCCGTCAATCCACCGCGCCAGGTTGCCTTCCGGCGTCAGTACTCCGGGCCCGAACCCCGGCACCGGCACGGTCGTCATCAGAATCCAATACGTCGCAAGCAAGGCCCCGGCCGCCAGAAGGATCGCACTCAAACGCGGCCACGCCAAATAGATGGCCCCCGCTAACAAATAGCAAAGCCCGATCCGCTGCAAAACGCCCATGATGCGTACGGTCGCGAAGCTCCACCGGCTGGTGAAGTTGATCGCGAAGCCAATCAGAAAAATCACCGCCGCCCGCCGCGCCACATGCCCGAACATTGCCAGCCGGCTGGACCCGGCTTCAATACGCCGTGCAAACGACAGCGTCATCGAGACGCCGACAATCCACAGAAAGAACGGAAAAATGAGATCGGTAAAGGTCCAGCCATTCCAGGGCGCATGGTCAAGCTGCTGAAAGACGTGGGCGCCATCGCCAGGGTTGTTGACGACCAACATCGAAACGATTGTCGCGCCGCGGAACGCGTCGAGGGATTGAAGCCGCATCGAGCTGTCAGGAGCAGGCACGCGAGACATCGCACACGGTCAATCAGGAATTGTAAAGCTGAAGACGGAGCCCTCCGAAGGCTTCGATTCCACCCAGATACGGCCGCCATATTGCTCAACAATCCGCTGGCAGATCGACAACCCGAGGCCGCTACCTGAATACTTCTCGTTATCGTGTAGCCGTTTGAAAAGCCCAAAGATCGTCGACGTGTACTGCGGTTCGATGCCGATCCCGTTGTCGCGCACCGAAAATCGCCATTGGCCCTTCTGGCGCTCCGCGCTCACGCACACAACCGGCGGCCTTTGGGGGTCCCGATACTTGATGGCGTTTCCGATAAGATTCTGAAACAACTGATGGAGATGTGCAAGGTCCACTCGCACCGACGGGAGGGGCCCAGCGGTCACCGAGGCGTTGCTCTCCGAGATGCTGCTGCTCAGACTTTGCAGCGCGTCCTCAAATGCCTGCCTCGCGTCACTGTCTTCGCTGGGTTTCTCGAACTTTGTCACACGAACATAAGCAAGCAGGTCGCGAAGCAGGTTTTCCATGTGAGTGGCGCCGCTGTGAAGAAACCCGAGAATTTCCGCGCCCTTGGAGCCCAATTGCTCGCCGTACTCGCCCAGCAGAACCTCACCGTAGATTTTCACGGTGCGCAGGGGTTCCTGCAGGTCGTGGCTGGCTGAATAAACGAACTGTTCGAGCACTTCATTGGCGCGCTGGAGCTCCGCTATCAACCGTTTGCTTTCGGTGATGTCTCTCGCCACCTTCGAAGCGCCGACAATGTTGCCGGCCGCATCGCGTATCGGTGAAATGGTCAGGGAGAGATCGACGAGGCTCCCATCCTTGCGCATTCGGACCGTTTCAATGTGATCAACCCGGTCGCCCCGCCGGAGACGACTGACAATTTCCGGTTCTTCGTCGGTCCGATCAGCTGGAATCAGAATGGTGATCGGTTGGCCGATCGCTTCCTCAGCGGTGTAGCCAAATAACCGTTCCGCGCTCTTGTTCCAGCTGGTGATGATGCCGCCGTCGAGGCTCTTGCTGATAATCGCGTCGTCAGAAGACTCAACGATCGCGCTCAATAACCGGTGTGCCCGATCGACACGTCTCAGCTCGGTGATTTCCCGGGCGATTTTCGAAGCGCCGATAATGTTACCGGCTTCGTCGCGCACCGGCGAAATGGTCAGGGAGACATCGATGAGGCCTCCGTCCTTGCGCATTCGGATGGTTTCGATGTGGTCGATGCGCTCGCCACGCCGCAGCCTGCTCAGAATTTCGGCCTCTTCAGGCAACCGATCCGGCGGGAGCAAAATGGTGATCGGTTGGCCGATCGCTTCCTCAGCGGTGTAGCCAAACATGCGCTCCGCGCTTTTGTTCCAGCTGGTGATGATGCCGGCGTCGAGATTCTTGCTGATAATCGCGTCGTCGGAGGAATCGACGATCGCGCTCAACAGGGCCAGACGCTCAGCTTCTGATAAAGGCACTCTGAAAGTTTCCCACAGATGTCGAAATCAATATGACTCAAACAGACGTGTTCGGGTCCATAACTTCCGATAACACAGATTATGTAAAATTACCTATCGCTCACCCCACTTCAGCTTTTGTCGCAGCACATCGAAAAACGTGGTCTGCGGCGGGCGCACCAGCAACACATCGAAGTCCGATACCCTGCACTCAACAACGTCGCCCTGGGCGAGCGGCGCGCCCACCTGGCCATCCACGGTTAGAAAGGCATCAGAGCCCTGACACACGATTCGCAACGCCAGATCGCTCGGCACAATCAGGGGCCGGTTGGTCAGCGTATGCGGGCAAATCGGCGTCAGGCAAATCGCGTTCACGGTTGGATAAATAATTGGCCCGCCAGCCGAGAGCGAGTATGCGGTCGATCCGGTTGGGGTCGCGATAAGCAACCCGTCCGCTTTGTATGCGCAAACAAAGGTATCGCCGGCCCACGCCTCCAGGTCCACAATGCGCGCAATCGCCGTCTTGGCCACCACCACATCATTCAGAGCCTGATACTCCGCCAGCGCTTCCTGGCCGCGACGATGTGCCACCGCCAGCATCTTCCGGCGGCTTAGTGTGAAGTTGCCCGCCAGCGAACGCTCCAGGTCGGGATACAGATCGTCCACGGTGATTGCCGTGAGGAATCCGAGCCCGCCCAGATTCACTGCGAACAACGGAACGCCACGATTCCCTACCGCTCTTGCTGCCGAGAGCAGCGTGCCATCTCCGCCCAGAACGATCGCCAGATCGCATCCAGGAGGAACTTCGCTGCGTGGCAATCCGGCCGTCCCAGGGCCCGCATACACCGCGGTCTGCTGGTCCAGCCGAACAGCGATCCCGCGAGCCGCAAGCCACCTCAGAAGCTCCGGCACCAGTTGCGCCGCGCCCACTGCGTTCGGCTTGGTAAAGATGCCTACGGTTTTCACAGGCGCGCCTTTAACGTCGACCATGAAGGAGAAACTCCCGGTTCCCTTCCGCGCCGGTAATCGGACTCGGCGCCATCCGGGTTTGGAAACCCAGTGCTTCCAATGCAATCCGGACTTTATCGCAGGCCGATTGATGAAGTTCCGGGTCGCGCACAATACCGCCTTTGCCCACTTGTCCGCGCCCCACCTCAAACTGCGGCTTCACCAGAACGACAACCTGGCCGTCGGGTCTGAGGATGGAATCCATGGAGGGTAAGATCAGTGTCGCCGAAATGAAGCTGACGTCGCAAACGGCGAGCGCCACTTTCTCGCCAATCAGCGCCGGGTCAAGATGGCGCGCGTTCACGCCCTCGTGCAGGATGACACGCGGATCGTTGCGTAAGCGCCAATCGATTTGCCCGGTTCCGGTATCGATGGCATGCACGCGGGCCGCACCGGCCTGCAACAGACAATCGGTAAAGCCGCCGGTCGACGTGCCGAAATCGGCGCAAACGGCCCGTTTGGCATCGATTGCAAAACTCTGAAGCGCGGCTTCAAGTTTCAGCCCTCCACGACTGACATAGCGAGGCTTAGCAGTCAGTTCGACGACCGTTCCCTCGATTACCGCCTGGCTCGGTTTTAGGGCCTTCTGTCCGTTCAGAAGAACTTCGCCCGCCATAATCAGAGCCTGGGCTTTTTCGCGTGATTCGACCAATCGATTCTCAACCAGCCACAGGTCTAACCGTCGGGTGGCTCTCACGACCTGCGTTTCACAATGAGATCGCCGATCTCGTGCAGACGTGCCGCCCGCTCACCGAATGGCATCAGCGCAGCATGGGCGGCATCGCATTCGGTGGCGGCCATTCGCCGGGAGGTATCGAGCCCATACACCGTCGGGAATGTTATCTTTCCCTGGACAGCGTCTTTCCCGGCAGTCTTCCCCAGCGCTGCCGACGATTCCTCCACATCAAGGATGTCGTCCACAATCTGAAACGCCAGGCCGATGTGCTCTCCGTAATCCGATAACGCGGCGAACTGGTCAGCAGTTGCTCCGGCACAAATTGCGCCCATCCGAACGCTTGCCCGCAACAATGCGCCGGTCTTCGCCTTGTGGATCGATTCCAGCAGTTCCCTTGTTGGTGTCTGGTGTTCGCCTTCGAGGTCGGTGACCTGCCCGCCAATCATTCCATCCACGGTCCCCGAAGCGAACGAGAGTTCCCGAACCAGCGTCACCACCTGGCTGGGATGCAATCCTTCGATAACCGCCAGAGTCTGCATGGCGAGTGTAAACAATGCGTCGCCCGCCAGAATCGCCATGGCGTCACCAAAGACCTTGTGGTTGGTTGGCTTGCCGCGGCGGAAATCATCATTATCCAGGGCGGGCAGATCGTCGTGAATGAGGGAATAGGTGTGAATCATCTCCAGCGCGCAAGCCGCATTCATCACGCCTGGAGCCTTGTCGCCAACCGCGGCCGCGGATGCGAGGCACAGTATAGGCCGAATCCGCTTACCGCCGGCGAAAAGGCTGTAGCGCATTGCCCGGTGGATGGTGGCCGGATCCGTAGTTTCCGCCGGCGCAAAGCGCTCCAGTCCGGCCTCGACCAGCCGCTGCTGATGAGTCAGGTACTCGCCAGTGGTCATTGACGTGGCTGTCATTTACTTTTCGGGACGGAACGGCTCGGTCTGCCAGGCGCCGTTCTTCCGGACCAGCGACTCGACCCGCGTCTCTGCATCTTCCAACTGGCGGCGGCAGTTTTCGCTTAGCTGCGTACCGCGCGCGAACAGTTCCAGCGAACGCTCCAAAGGCAAATCCCCTGCCTCCAGCTCTTTCACCACTTTTTCCAGTTCGTCGAGGCCGGCTTCAAAGCTGGCGACGGTTGGAGGAACTCCTGGGGGGTCTTCAGCCACTCCAGTTAGTTTACTGAACCGAAACCGTTAGCACGGACTGTGTTGCCTG
>Ga0206959_10040_pt1 | contig 39018 bp, 26 predicted proteins | sample Alteio_BWOrgHeat_31_FD_152971 | JGI IMG/M metagenome (GOLD analysis project Ga0206959, IMG submission 152971) | Enriched cells from forest soil in Barre Woods Harvard Forest LTER site, Petersham, Massachusetts, United States -... | ecosystem: Environmental > Terrestrial > Soil > Temperate forest >...
GCCATTCACCGTTTAGCAGCGGATCGACCCAGGCGTTGTAGGGTCCGTCGCCGACGGTGTTGTCATAGAGGAAGGGCACGGACTCGTGCAGGTCGTGAAGGACCTGCGCGTGGAACTTGAGATTGGTATCGAGAACGTTGCGGGTGAGGTCGAGCGTCATGCCCATGGCGTCGCGGTTGTTGTCGTGTGCCACATAGTGTCCCCAGTATGCCAGGCGCGGCCACTGCTGGCCGGGATGGGCGAGATGCCACTTGTAGATGTCGACCATACGGTCGCGGCCATCCACCTCTACGACCGGCGTAATCAGCACAACCATGTGCGAGCGGATGTACTTGATGTAGGGTGAGTCATCGACGGCGAGGCGGTAGGCAAGCTCCATGAGCGCCGTGGGCGCACCAGTCTCGGGCGAGTGGATGGTGCCGGTGATGTAGTAAATGGGGAACGATGCTTTCACTAGCTCTGCGGCCTGAGCGTCATCCATGTTGATCGTCCTCGGATCGGCGAGCTTGGCGAGGCGCGCATCATTTTCCGGCATCTTCGCCAGCAGCGTCTCGTCGGCAATGGCGGCGGCGATCATCTCGCGGCCCTCTTCCGTCTGGCCAATCGAGAAAACTTTCACGCGCGGCGTGCTCTTCTCGAGCAGGCGGAAGTACTTGTAGACATCTTCAGCGTAAGGCAGAATGCCGGGGGCTCCCGACACATCGCCGAGGACCTGGGCCGGTGTGGGAACGGTCTTTGAAGCGGGGAGATAGTCGGTGAGGGGAGAGTTGAAGTAGGACTCCGTTGTGTATTGCTTGATGTGCTGGGTGTAGGACTCGTCGATGGGCTGCTGAGGGTCGCGCGCGTAGTTGGCGTCGATGTTGGTCTGGGCAAGAAGCGTGCCCGAAATGGCGATAAGAAGCAAAACAGGAAGCAAAGAGCGAAGTCGGGAAGTCACAAGCGTCCTTCAGAAATTGAGATTTCGTGGGTGATTCGATGATGAAGAAGGATATCAGAGAGATGTGTAATGGAAACTTAGGGGAGGCGTCCGGACGTGAATAGCATGGGATTGGGCCGCGGTTCTCTTCGATCCATCGTACCTGTCTTCCACAGCGCCACAGGCGCTTTGCTGATAGGCCAACCAAGTATTCTGAGAAGCCCCAAGGTCTCGTAGCATTTTTCTCTCCCAGTCTGTCCGTCGATCCGCGAAATTTTCGTCGAAGAGTGGCTCGAAGCTCGGCGAAGTGTGGAAATACCGCGCTCGAGACTTCAGGCTGATTTGCTCTATCGAGGACGATAGGCTCATTGTCCTTGTTCTTCGGGTCGGCAATCGCCGCGAAATCTATAGGCGAGTATGAAGGTGGCGAGCAGTCATTTGCGCCGAAGGCGCGTGTCGCAGCACGCGTAGTCCTTACTCCCACTCGATCGTGCCGGGGGGCTTGGACGTGATGTCGTAGACGACGCGGTTGATGCCGCGTACCTCGTTCACGATGCGGCTGGAGATGATCTTGAGCAATTCGTAGGGAAGCGGCACCCAGTCTGCGGTCATGCCGTCTTCGGAGTTAACCGCGCGGACAGCGCAGGTGTAGGCGTAGGTTCGCTGGTCGCCCATGACTCCGACACTCTTGACCGGAAGTAGCACAGCGAAGGACTGCCAGATCTGATGGTAGAGTCCAGCGTGTTTGATCTCGGTAACCACAATGTCGTCGGCTTCCTGCAGCAGGGCGACGCGCTCCGGGGTGATCTCGCCGAGGATGCGCACGGCCAGGCCCGGACCGGGAAAGGGTTGGCGCTGGAGGATATCTTCCGGCATTTTGAGGTCGCGGCCGATGCGGCGAACTTCGTCCTTAAAGAGGTCGCGCAGCGGCTCGATGAGTTTGAGCTTCATGGTTTCAGGCAGGCCGCCGACGTTGTGGTGGCTCTTGATGGTCTGCGACGGGCCTTTGACGGATGAGGACTCGATGACGTCTGGATAAAGCGTGCCCTGGACCAACCAGTCGACTCCACCAGTCTGCTGTGCGATTCGGTGCGCTTCGTCGTCGAAGACGGCGATAAATTCGTTGCCGATGATCTTGCGCTTGGTTTCAGGATCAGTAACACCGGCGAGTTTCGCGAGGAAACGCGCACTGGCGTCGACGGCGACGAGGTTGAGGCCGAGCTTTTCGCTGAGACTCTCTTGCACCTTGAAGAACTCGTTCTTGCGCAGCACTCCGTTGTTGACAAAGACACAGGTTAATTTGTCGCCTATTGCCCGATGGACGAGGACGGCGGCGACCGATGAGTCAACTCCACCGGAGAGCGCGCAGATGGCGTGCCCGTCGCCAACCTTTTCGCGGATGAAGGCGATGGTGGACTGGATAAAGTGCTCGGGCGTCCAATCGGGCGTAGCCTTGCAGATATTGAAGAGGAAGTTGCGCAGCAGTGCGGTGCCCTGCTTGGTGTGGTGTACCTCGGGATGAAACTGCACCGCCCAAATGCGGCGCTCGGGGTTGGCGATGCCGGCGACAGCGTTCGAAGTTTTTGCGATGAGATGGAAGCCCGGCGGCAGCTCAATGGCTTCGTCGCCGTGTGACATCCAGACGCTCAGATTGGCAGGTAGATCCGCGAACAGGGCGTTCCCCGCATCGACGACGGAGACCTCGGCGTGGCCGTATTCACGCTTGTCCGCCGACCGAACCTTGCCTCCGAGATGATGCGCGATGAATTGCAGCCCATAGCAGATGCCGAGCGTGGGCAGGCCCAGTTCGAGGATCGCCGGATCAGCGGGCGGCGCGTCGGCGTCGTAGACGGAGCAGGGTCCTCCGGAGAGGATGATGCCGATGGGATTTTGCGCGCGGATCTCTTCAAGAGGAACGGTGCAGGGCAGAACGACAGAAAAGACATTCTGCTCGCGAATGCGGCGGGCGATGAGTTGCGTGTACTGTGCGCCAAAGTCGAGGATGACGATCGAGGGTGTGTCCACTCGATAGTTTACTTGACGCGAATGGGATCTTGCGCCGAAGGCGCGTGCGCATGGACGGCCAGTTCTCGCCAGAACTGAATAAATGCCACCAGTCGTGCGACCTGAAAGAAATCCGATGCGATGAGGTAAAGCAGGCTCACGAAGATCCACCACGTGTAGAGCGGCGGCCCTTCCATCACCGATGCGAAGGGCAGCGGAATAGCCGAAAAGACCATGGCGAGCACGATCAGCGCCAGCTTGATGATGCCCATAATGAGGTTGACCTCGACGAGCTTGCCGGTGAGGGGACCCAGGCGAAGGCTGCGGACAAGGCTTGACCCGACGCCTCGATTTTCAAGCAGCACCAGCAAAGGCGCGATAGAGAAGACCCAGCTTACGAGAGCCCACAGGGTGAAGATTCCCAGCGACAGGCAAATCACAAGAGCACAGTAGAGGACGAGATTAGGCTCGTCTCCGGAGAGCGCATAATTCGCCGACCAGTGAATTGCCGCAAACCAGAAGGCGAAGCTACCGCCGAAAAAAAGAATGCGCAGCAGTTGCAGAATGATGAGCGTGATGGGCTGGCGGGGCAGCGACGGATCGTAGCGGCGCAGCACAGCGTTGCGCCCAACGCCCGAGACGATAGCCCATGTGAGGATTGCGACAGGAACAAGCCAGAACGCGGTGCGAAGAATGGGCGGCGCAATGATGGCGTAGACAGCGGAGGCGATCTCAGAGGCGTGCATCGGATCGACAATCGAGAACTGGTCAATGCCGGTAGCGGCAATTTGGCTTGAAACGGCGGCGTAAATTTGCTGGGCCTCGTATGCTAACAGCGCGAGGAGCGGCACACCGATGAGCCAGCGCCAAAGGAGTTCGAGCCCGAGCAGGGAGGGTCGCGACCAACACTCGCTCAGGACGTGGACGAACGACTGCGCACCTCGCGTCCGGTTGACGGCCATCCTCTACTTCACCACAAGATTGACCAATTTGCCGGGAACAATAATCATCTTGACGATCGTTTTGCCGTCGGTCGCTGCCTGAATCTTTTCAGCCGCCAGCGCTGCGTCGCGAAGTGTCTCTTCGCCGGTCTCGGCAGCGACGCGAATTACGGCGCGCAGCTTGCCGTTGATCTGCACGGGAATCTCGATCTCATCCTCGCGGGCGAGAGCTTCATCATATTTCGGCCATGGTGTGCGAAGCAGATCGCCATGCCCGCCGATTGTCTCCCACAACTCGAAGGCGAGGTAGGGCGCGAAGGGCGCGAGCAGCAGCACCAGGTCACGTAGGATGCCAGCTAGCATGGCGTCCGGGACTTCACCCTTGCTGATCGCGGGATCCGCGGCAGTGAGCTCGTTGACCAATTCCATGATGGCGGCGATGCTGGTATTGAAGTGCCAGCGCCCGGAGAAGTCCACGGTGATTTTGCGAATGGTCTGGTGCAGCTTGCGGAGATAAGGCGGCACGGGCACGGTGTACGTATCTCCTCCCGTCTGCCCCGACAGATGCGCGCGCACCCGGTCTGCATACTTCATGACCAGACGGTAGACGCGCGCGAGGAATCGGCTTACGCCGGCAACTCCATCCTCCTGCCAGTCAAGATCGCGGTCGGGCGGAGCAGCGAAGAGAGAATAGGCGCGCGCTGCATCGGCGCCGTAGCGGGCGATCATCTCGTCGGGCGAGACGACATTGCCCTTGGACTTCGACATCTTGGCGCCATCTTTGATGACCATGCCTTGAGTAAAGAGGCGCTCAACGGGTTCGTCGTTCTGGATGAGGCCGAGGTCGCGCATCACCTTGCTCCAGAAGCGCGAGTAGATGAGGTGCAGTATGGCGTGCTCGACTCCGCCAATGTATTGGTCGACCGGGAACCAATATGCAATCGCCGCGGTATCAAATGGGGCCGTGTCGTCCTTCGCGCTGGTGTAGCGATAGAAATACCAGGAAGAATCGACGAACGTATCCATGGTATCGGTCTCGCGGCGCGCTGGTCCTCCACACTTTGGACAGGTCGCGTTGACGAACTCCGGCAGACGGGCGAGCGGTGAGCCGCCCGTTTGTGTGATCTCGACATTCTCGGGCAATAGCACGGGCAGCTGATCGTCGGGAACCGGGACGATGCCGTCTTTCTCGCAATAGAGTATGGGAATGGGTGTGCCCCAGTAGCGCTGGCGGCTGATACCCCAATCCTTCAGGCGATAGGTAACGGTGGCCTTGCCAAATCCCTTTTCCTCGGCGAAGGCAGCCATTTTCTGCTGCGCTTCCTGGTTGCCGAGAGTATTGAATTCACCGGAGTTGATCAGCAGGCTATCCTCGGCCGTATAGGGAATTATGGGCTCGTCTCTGCCTCCGTTTGTCGGCTCGGCCGTTGTTGAATCAGAAGTCCGGCGCGGAAGGATGACGATACGCGTTTCGAGACCATATTTCTTCGCGAACTCGTAATCGCGCTCGTCGTGCGCTGGCACGGACATGATGGCTCCGGTGCCGTAGTCGAGCAGGATATAGTTGGCCACCCAGATGGGCAAACGCTCGCCGCTGAAAGGGTTAATGGCGTAGTGGCCGGTGAAGGCGCCATGCTTCTCGATCGCTCCAATATCACCATCTTCGCGAGCCCTCTTCTGCTGGTCGAGAAGCGCGGCCACTTCTTCGTTGAGTATCGCGTTAGACGCGGCGAATTCCTTGACGAGCGGATGCTCAGGCGCAAGCTGGATGCTGGTTGCGCCAAAAATGGTATCAATGCGCGTCGTGAAAACGGGAATCTTTTTTCCAGAAGCTTTGACTTCCTCGCGCGCAGGCAGAATAGCAGTCCCAGCCTGCCGCGTAGGATGTTCGTCATCGGGAGCGCTCGCTGCGTCTTCGACGTCAAACGTGACTTCCGCGCCTTCGCTGCGCCCAATCCAGTTGCGCTGCATGGTGCGGACCTTTTCCGGCCAGTCATTGAGTTTGTTGAGGTCATCGAGCAGTTCCTGGGCGTAGTTGGTGATGCGCAGAAACCATTGCTCCAGATCGCGCTGCTCAACGATCGTGTCTTCGTGCCGCCAGCAGCGTCCGTTGATGACCTGCTCGTTGGCGAGAACCGTGCAGCACTCCGGGCACCAGTTCACTTTGCTCTTTTTGCGGTAGGCGAGGCCGCGCTCGAACATGCGGATAAAGAACCACTGATTCCAGCGGTAGTAGTCGGGCAGGCAGGTGGTGATCTCGTTGCGCCAGTCGTAGCTGAGGCCGATTCGTTCGAATTGCCGCTTCATGGCGGCGATGTTTTGCATGGTCCACTCGCGCGGCGGTGTGTTGTTCTTAAGCGCCGCGTTCTCGGCAGGAAGTCCGAAGGCGTCCCAGCCCATGGGATGCAGCACGTTGTGGCCCTGCATCCACATATAGCGGGCGAGTGCGTCGCCTATGACGTAGTTGCGCAAGTGACCCACGTGGAGTTGGCCTGAGGGGTAGGGCAGCATCTCAAGCACGTAATACTTGGGCTTGCCGCTCGACGCCGGCTCGGCACCGTAGAGGTCAGGCTGCTCGGCCCAGCGCTTCTGCCAGCGCGGCTCAATTTCGGCAGGAGTGTAGCGAGGCTCGTGCGTTGCGGACGAAGATGGCTCCGCTGGGGCCGCTGCCGCGGTCTTGGTGGTGGTTTTGTCGGCGGACATGTCAGTCTTGATTGTAAATCGGAGCTGGTCAAGGTTGCGCGTGCCAGGTGGATCGCCGCACGTAGCTCATTCGGCTTCGCAATTGGAGAGGGCTGTGACACTGCATACACTGAATCCGATGATCGCGTTGGGGGTGATGGCATCGACCGCCGGCACCGATGCCGTTTATGTGCTCTTTACCGCGGCGGTGAACGCTCGCCGCAGGGTTGTCGCGGCCAGCTGGAGCAGCGTGTGGTACCTGCTCTCCGCCTTCGCAGTCATCAGCTACACCGGAAATCCCGCGTATGTAGTGTTTGCCGCAGCCGGTTCGTGGCTGGGTGCCTTCGGCGCAGTGACCTGGCTTGGCAGGGCCGACCCGCAAGGCCCGGCGACCCGGCCGCGACACTAGCTCAGGCTGGATCGCAAGATTCGGCTGGTTCGTATGCAGAATCCTCTAGTGTGGCGGCAACACTACTTCTACTCTGTGCATCCAGACACTGGTCCTGCAGATAGTGCTTGCATTTTACGCAGGGATAAGACCAGAGAGGAGGCTTTTCAGTGGCTGTTGGCGGATGGAAAGCAATTACCAATTTGACGCTCATAGCGTTCGCGGGACTTCTTCCACCAGTTTGCGGCTGGGCCAGGCACGATGAGTCGAAGGCTGCTGCGGCTCTTCCGGGGCAGGCGATAAAACCCGCGCCCGCGACCCCCATCGACGCCAAGAGGATCGAACTGGGCGGCAGCACCTGGGATCCTCAATGGGACGCGATCGTCGAGCAGGCACTGCCGCCGGAGATGCTGTCATGGGACGTACCTCAGGATGTCCGTCGGTTTTGCCCGCGCTTCTACCAGATGTCAGACGCCGACAAGCGTGCCTTCTGGGCCTATTTTTTCCAGGCGCTCGCGGGGGCCGAAGCCGGCCTTAATCCCGATACGCGCGTCCGCCACACAGAGCCCACGGTAGCCGTGCGCGATGAGGTCACCCGAAGAACCGTTCGCAGCGAGGGATTGCTGCAGTTGACGTATGAAGACGAGAAAAGATACGGATGCAGCTTCAACTGGGATGCCGACCGGAAGCTTAACCCAAAAGATGCGGCAAAGACGATTCTGCAGCCGAAGAACAACCTGGAATGCGGCGTGAAGATTCTGACCAGGCAGATCATTGACGAACATAAGCCTCTATTCGCACGCACGGCATACTGGTCGACCCTTCAGCCGGGAACGGTCAGCTATCGTATATTTGCGAAGCAGATGACGAATCCCCCGCTGGCTTGTGGACTAAGGGCGAGAGCGGTGGCAAAAAGATCAGTCGCAAAAGGGCAGGTGTCAGGGGCCCAATAGCGTCATCGGCGCCGTTCTGGAGACGCCGCCTTATCACCGCTAGCTGCCAAGCGCCGCAGCGTCTGCACATTCTTCGCATCGTCGCCCGGCTCGTCGACGGGTACTTCGGCGATGAATGCGCAGTGGGAGAAGCGTTTGTCGTTGAGCAGGCGGCGAAACGGCTCGAGACCGATCGTGCCTTGGCCGATCTGCTGATGGCGGTCAAGCTTCGATCCGCGGGCGGCCTTCGCGTCGTTCGTGTGCCACACTCGAACATCGATGAAGCCGATGCTTGTCTCGATCAGGCGTACGGTCTCCTCATAGCCTTCAGGACTTACGAGATCGTAGCCGGCGACGTGACAATGGCATGTATCGAGACAGGCCCCGACCGGGACCACCGGTTTGAGGCGCACGATGAGTTCGCCGACCTGGTCGAAACTGCCGCCAAGAGAGAATTCGGCTCCGGCAGTGTTTTCGATCAGGATGTGAAAGTCGGTGCCCTCGAAACGGATGCCGTCAGTTGCTTCGGCGATGGACTCGGCAGCTAGACGGAGGCCGTCCTCGCGCGTGAGGCCGCGCCACGAGCCAGGGTGCAGGACGAGATACTCCGCGCCCAGGGCCAGCGCGCGCTCCACTTCGCCGCGGAAGGCGGCAACGGATTTCGCGCGGACCTCCGGCGACTGGCTGCAGAGGTTCACCAGGTAGCTGGTGTGAATCACCAGCGGCGTGCAGTCATATTTGCGGCGCAGGGCGCGCATCTGTTCGCAGTCGGCTGGGGCGATCCGCGTGGGACGCCACATGCGCGGGCTCGAAGAGAAGATCTGAAAAGTATTCGCGCCAATTTCATGGGCGCGTTCGGCGGCTTTGAAAACGCCGCCCGCGGTTGAAAGGTGAAATCCGATACGAGGGTTACTCATCTCGATTCAGTGTAGATTTTGACTTGACGGCATTGCCAGTGAACGTTGACCGTTGGATGGCGGAAGATTTAAAGATGAGAACCGTGATCACAGCCGATCGGCTGCTTACTCCTGACCAATCGATAGCAAACCCCGTAGTCGTTATCGAAGATGGCGTCATCGTGCGGATGGATTCACGCGCGGATGCCGGAATACCCTCCGGAAAGAATTTGGATTTCGATGGCCACACGCTGGTTCCAGCATTTTTTGATATCCACATCCACGGCAGCGCCGGTCATGACGTAATGGAAGCGACACCGGAGGCGTTTTCGACGGTGGGAAAGTTTCTTGGGCAGCATGGAGTCGGCGCATATCTGGCAACCACAGTCACGGCTCCCATGGACACGACCCTCAAATCGCTTGCAGGAATAGCCTCGCTGATCGGGCAGGAAACAGAGGGCGCGCGGCCGCTGGGAATCCACATCGAAGGACCGTTTCTTTCACCGCATAAGAAGGGTGCTCACCCGGCGGCGCTGTTGCTTACTCCGTCGGTAGCGCTGTTCGATCGTTTGTGGCAGGCGGCAGAGGGGAAGATTCGACTTATGACGATTGCTCCCGAGCTGCCCAATGCTGAAGAGGTGATTGCGCACGCCGCCGGTCTGGGTGTGCGTGTGAGCATGGGACACAGCAACGCGGATACGGCAGCCGCCCGCGCTGGTATTCGCGCTGGAGCTGTGACTGCCACGCATACCTACAACGCCATGCGGAGCTTCGATCATCGCGATCCTGGTCTGCTCGGAGAAGTGCTGGCCAATGATGATCTTTTCGCCGAACTGATCTGCGATGGCCTGCATGTGCATCCGGATGCCGTGCGCATTTACTGGAAGTCAAAAGGTCCGAAGCGCGCCATGCTGATCACCGATGCCATGTCCGCCGCAGGGATGCCGGACGGCAACTATAAGCTTGGCGAGCTGGATGTTCGGGTGGTCAACGGCAAGTGTGTCATCGGCGAAGACACGCTCGCCGGCAGCACACTGACGCTCGATCGCGCATTGCGAAACTTCGCCGAGTTCACCGGCGCCGCCATTGACGATGTATCGAAGCTGGCCAGCCGCAATCCGGCGCGCATGACCGGCTTTGAAGCTGAAGCAGGGTCACTCGCCGTAGGACGCGCTGCGGACATTACCGTGCTGTCGGCGAAGAATGAAGTTGTCGAGACGATTCTGCGCGGGCGCTGCCTAGTTAGCGCATAAAGATCAACGCCTGATCACCTGCCGCGCTCTCCACAGTGCTCCCTGAATCGGATCGACTGCGTCGGGCAGGATATGGGCGCTTGGCAAGGTACGTCGGATAGTGTCGATCATGCTCTGGCGTACGAAGCCGATCTTTTCGAGGATGCTGCCGGTGAACGCGATGCCGGGAAGCGGGGCATCGGGATCGAGGTTGCGAACGTGGCGGAAGGCTTCGACTGTATCTTCGCCAAGCAGACGGCCGCCGAGTTCGAGAACCTGCAACGCAACTGCGTCACCTTGCTCAGCACATTCGACAATGAGAGGGGCGAGCTGAGAAAAATCCGGCGGAGGCGTGCGATTGCCGATGTTCACAACCTCTTCGATGGTCTCCGCGGACCAATACTTGATGACGCGATCCAGAATCTGCGTGGGCTGTCCGAAGTCGCGTGCGCGGCACGCCAAGCGCAACGCTTGGTGACCGATCCAGTGACCCGAAGTCTGATCGCCGAGCGCCGGACCCCAGCCACCGACGTTGAGCATTTCGCCATGGCTGGTGCGTCCCATCACATTCGATCCTGTTCCAGCCATGGCCAGAACTCCAGCCGCTCCCGGAAAGGCTGCGTCGAGCGCGATCTCTTCGTCGCCGCAGACAACAATTTCGCCACTCGCGTATTGCGAAAGGATCTGGCGCATCCAGCCATCGGTTTGCGGTAACCGCACACCTGCGGTTCCGATGCAGGAAGCGGAAATGTTGCCGAGATCGACACCGCTCTGCTTTACGATTTCTCCGAGCAACGCGGCCAGGTTTTGCCCGGCGTGCTCGATGCTCACCCGCAGAGGCTTGATGCTTCCGCCAACGTCGCGTGCAAGCACGTGTGTGTCCTGAGCCAATGCGCACGTCGTCTTGGTGCCGCCCGCGTCGAAGCCGAGGAAGAATGCCATTTCTAACGCTCGGCCTCGTCTGTCAATGAGGGTACAAGGATGGGAGAGAGTACGTTGAGACTGCCGTCGACTTTTGGACTCTGCAGGCCAAGAATCTTGACCACAACCGGAAAGACATTCACGTTCTCGAAAGGCTTCACTGTAGTTCCTGGGAGAATGTCGGGGCCCTTCGCGAAAAAGATGGCACGCATCGAGGTCATTTCGTTGGGGTTGTACCCATGTTCGCCTGCTGGTGGGGGATTATCAGGCTGTCCGGCGGGCGGAGCGTGCGCGCGGATCATGTATGGGCCCTTGGCAATTACAATCGGGTCTCCCTCACGCAGATTGCTGTTGTAGTGCAGCTCAGCCGGCACCTGGGCACGGCGGTAGACGAGGAAACCGGCGTCGGCCGCTCGGAGCTTCTTATAGATACGCGTGGCATCGGCTTCGGTGGGCGGATAAAGCAGAGCGCCGGCGGTCTCCGAACCGTCGAGCGAAACATATTTGTCGAGGGTGATCCAGTCGCCCTGCACGCGCTCCATGCCATGGTCGGCAACCACGATGAGATCGATAGGTAGATGGAGTGCGTCGAGTTCTTTTTCGAGCCGGGCGATCAGTTCGTCTACGTGCTTTACGGCGTGCTCTACCTCCGGGCTATCGGGGCCATGCTCATGTCCGGCATGGTCCACGTCCGAGTAATAGAGCGTGATGAAGTGTGGACGCTGATCCTCTGGCAGCTTGAGCCAAGCCAGCACCTGATCAATCCGCTTGTTGTCATCGATCTTGTTGTCAAAATGGAGATAGTAGCTGGGGCGCTCACCGGCAATCTCCGCCTCCGAGCCCGGCCAGAAAAAAGCAGCGCTGCGCATTCCTTGCTTCTCAGCGAGCGACCACAACGGCACGCCGCCATACCATGAGCCATCTGTGACCGTTTTGGCATCGCGCAAGGAATAGGTCTGCTTCCGATTCGGATCGTAGAAGCTGTTGGCCACGATGCCGTGATGTTCGGGATAAAGCCCGGTAACGAGTGTGTAATGGTTCGGAAAAGTCAGCGAAGGATACGAAGGAATCATGCCGTCCGGGGCACTGGCACCTTTTGCGCCAAGCGCCAGAAGATTCTTCGCACCATACTTTTTTGCATAGTCGTAACGAAAGCCATCGAGCGAAACCATCACGACGTAATGTTTCTGCTGCTGCTCGGCGGCATTCGGGCCGTGGTTGACGGCGATGACCGGTGTTATTTCTTGCGCGCATAGCGGAACGGAGCCAAGCAGGGTCAGGAGGCCGGCAAGAATAGCCTGGCGAACAAAGGGTTTCATGGAATGTCGGCGATCCTTTCCCGTAAAGCTTATACGAGGGGACGAACGGTTGTTTTAGGTCGAGGGCTCCATAAGATGTTCGGCTATCGGATGAAGAAGGCCCATGCCGCAATGCCGAGACCGACTGCTCCAAATGCCATGCCGAGGCCCCAGTAAGCCCGCTGACGCGTGAGCAGGGTGATCGAAGTGATCACCAGGCCGATTTCGAGCAACGCCTCGCCCAGGTCGAAGCGATTGGCGTGACGCTCGGCTTTGCGTACCTCGGCTTCGCTCTCCTTCGCCTGCTTCTCTTCTTCAGCGAGATCGTCATTCCATTTTTGTAGGTGGGATTTGTAGCCGTCAGTCACCTTGTTCGCGTTCGCCTGGTCCCGGATCGGCAGGGCTCCAAGCAGATCGGCGGTTAGTTCGGTATCGTATTGCCGGTTCTTCTTCGCTTGGTAGAGGTTCCATTGGTCGCTGGCCCGCGCCTGATCAAGTACTGCCTCGGTGTGGGTGCGATGGCCTAGCACAGTGGTAATAGCCACCAGCACGGCCAGCACACTCATGGTAAAGCTCACCGGACGTAGGCTGGCATCCTTCTTAGCTTCTTCGCTTTGTTCTTTGAGTTCCTGAGCTTCGTTGGCTTCCATATTGTTCCTGACCGAGGATAGTGTACGGGTTGGTCGATCCCCCGTCGAGCCGCAGCTAGCGCCCTGCGTCCACAAGCGAATGCGTCGACAGAAATTCATCGAGCCGTGCACGATTGCGAAACGCCTCGATGCCGCCTGGAGCGGTCGTCGAATAGGCGCCAGTCAGGTTGCCAAAGCGCAGGCAACGGTCCAAAGGCCAGCCCTTTATGAATCCGTGGAGGAAACCCGCGTTGAAGCTGTCTCCTGCGCCGATTGCATCCATGGAATCGACGGGGACGGCGTCCGATTCGTAGCGCCGACCGTCTTCAACGGCAAGAGCTCCGCGCACGTCGCGCTTCACCACCAGCAGGGGGACTATATTTGCGAGCCTTCGAATCGCCCGGTCAGCATCGGAGTCGCGCATCATCTCACATACTTCGCGCTCGTTCGGCATGAACACATCGACGTGCTTCAGGATTTCGAGAAATGAATCTCCCCAGGCTCCCAGCGGGTCGTCGTTCGGATCGACAGAAATCGTGAGTCCTTTCCGCTTGAGATGTGCGAAGAGACGCGGCACGTCCTTGCGGAGCCCTTCCTGCAAGAAATATGACGAAAGATGGAAATGACGCGAGGAGGCAAGATACTTAAGATCCAAGTCTTCAAACCGTAGGTTGGGAGTATTACCCGGATACGTGAGAGTACGGCGCGAATTGCGATGCTGCAGCAATACACTGACTCCTGTGTTGGCGACATTGTTGGGCCTGACGACGCTGGACAGGTCGACGCCAGCCTCGGTGAGATCGCGGATGCACATCGACGAGAAGAGATCGTCCGATGCCGCAGTGATGAAGCCCGTCCGGCTGCCAAGCGCCGCCAGGTTGTGCGCGGTAATGGCCGGCGACCCGCCGAGAGTTAGCGCCATGCTGTTAGCGATGAATTCTCGGTCCGCAGGCAGATCGTCTGGGAGGCCATAGAACAACAAATCGAGATTTGCCTCGCCGGCAAGCGTTATGTCGAAGCGGTTCAAGCGCGGACCTCCTTCTTTCGTCCCGCTTTTCGTCCGTACCACAGCCAAAAGGCCAGTCCAAACAAAGCCCACGCCGTTCCCACGATTCGAGCCAGCGGACCCAGGTTCATCCAGATGAATAAGCAGACCGCGAATCCCAGGAGAGAAATCAGGATGGGAAGCCACTGCGAACCTCGCCCCTGACGCCATCCGAGGACGGCGGAGGAAACGTTGACTCCCATGAATGCGAGCAATGCGCCGTAGTTCAGCAGCTCCGTTCCAAGCTGGTAGCTGAAGATCAAAGCGCCTCCCAGGCAAATCGCTCCAACCATCAGCACATTGTTTCGAGGAATGCGGTTCCTGGGATGAATAGCGCCAAAGAAGCGTTTGGGGATGGCTCCATCCTGTCCCATGACTAGTAGCAGCCGTGCCGCGCCAAGTTGCGATGCCATGCCCGATCCAATTGTGGCCAGAAGCAGCGCGCCGTTCACAATGGCGAACATGATCGGACCGCCGGCACGCCCGGCAATGAAGACATACGCGGTGTCGATATTAGGAAACGCCGCTCCACGTGGCCAGACGAGCTGGCCGAGATACACCTCTATCGACGCCAGCACGCCGGTGATGAAGCATGTGGCAACGATGGCGCGGGGGATATTGCGTTCCGGGTGCTTCGCCTCGTCTGTGAGTGTGGAGATGCCATCGAAGCCAATGTAGGTGAGTACTGCAATCGATGTTCCTCGAAACAGTGCAGATGAAGAGAAAGTTGAACGGTCATAGAACGGCGTCGTGTAAAACGACGAGGGCTGCTGAGGAAGATGAAGCAGGTATCGGATGATCGAAATCGCCACGAGTACAATGACGACGCCCAGCGCAGCGGCCATCATGGTGTTGATTCGCGCGGAAGTCTCTACGCCGTTGAGGTTCAACAACGTGAACAGCGCCGCAAAGAAAATGGCCCAGGCTACATACGGTATGCCGGGAAGAAAATTCCCTGCCGCCCTGCCGCACCAGATGGTGCAGATCAGTGGATTCAGGATGTAATCCATGGCCATGCACCAGCCGGTCAGGTAGCCGAGGCTGGGATGCAGCTCGCGGCCCACATACATGAATGCCGAACCGCCCTGCGGATACATGCGCGCCATACGGCCGTAGCTGATGGAAGTGAACAGCATGGCGACCATCGCGAAGAGAATGGCGGTCACCACATGTCCATGCGCCTCGGTATAAATGACGCCGAAGCTCGGCATGGGGGCTGTCGGCTGAATGAGGATGATGCCGAAGAGCACCAGGTCCCAATAGCCAAGGCTGCGCTTGAGCGTAGCCTTGCTGGCGCTTACGGTGGACTCGGCAGGCATCGAGAATTCCTCAGTGAACGATAGGGCGAGCAAGCAGCGAGCGCCGCTCGCGAACAGACCAGATATCTTTCTGTCCCATCCGCGTGCGGGCTGGCCTGGATCAGCCTAAGAAGTGAACTTCAATCCTAACTGCATACTGCGTGGGTCCTGATGCGTAGCATTCGCTTGGTTAGAAGACAAACTTCGCCCCCAGTTGCAGGATACGGGGGTTGTGGGCGGCAACCGGCGTCAAGAATGTGGAGGCCGAGCAATTGTCCGCGCCGTAACAGGCGGCGTTGTCGATGGCGCTCCACTGGGTATGGTTGAAGATGTTGAATGCCTCCGCGCGAAACTCGAAGTGCATTTCTTCGTGGACCGCGAAGTTCTTGAAGAGGCCCATGTCGTAATTTGTCCGATGAGGCAGGGTGAGAACGTTGCGACCGGCGTTGCCATACGTAAGCCCCTGTGGAGCGGCGAAGGCATCGCTGTTGAAGAGTCGTGGTCCCTGCACTCCGGCGGGATGCCGGATCGCCGCCGGACCGTGAATCGGTCCTACGATGTCCGGGTAGGACTGGACGGATCCCGTAAAGCCCGAGACCAGACTCTGGCCATTGTTGCTGACCGTGTTTCCCGTGCCCGCATTATCGGCATTCTGAGTATTCACTATGCTGAACGGCATCCCTGACTGGAAGCTGGTCAGGTCGGAGATCTGCCATCCTCCGAGCAGTGTATGCAGCAATCCGGGCTGCGTGAAGAAAGGAAGGTCATAGACCAGGCTCAATTCCAGCACATGCCGCTCGTCGAAGTTTGAGCTCGCCCGGCTGAATTGCGGGTTGAAGGCGTTGACGATCTCGGTGACCGATCCGTCCGACCCGGTGTCGATCGAGTGGCCATAGGTATATGCCAGACTTCCATTGAGGTGGCCGAAATACCTGGTGACTCCGACCTGTAGAGCGTCGTATGTCGAACTGCCGATATTGCTAATGTTCGTAATGCCGCTGATGCCGTAGAAAGGGCGAGACGGGTCCGCGGAGGTTCCGCAGGCTATGGCCAGATGGGCCGCAACCGTTCCGCTAACCGGTTGACCATTCGCCGTGCCGGTATAGCCGGAGGCGGCGGTGCCAGAGATGCTGGAGCAATCGGCGGCTGAAATAGCCTGGCCAGGTCCGTATGGGTTCTGCGGCGGCAACAGCGGCTGGAGCTGATTCAGCTCCGTGCGAATGGGTAGATGCCGTCCCAGGCTCCCAACATAGGCCACTTGCGCAACGATGTGGCTTGGCAGTTCCCCCTGCACCGCGAGATTGTATTGCTGAACGTAGGGCCAGGTGGCATGTGTGGGAATAGCAACCAGGCTCAGCGGGAATTCCAGTCCCGCTCCACCGATCTGGTTGTAGGCAGCAAGGTTAAATTGGTTGGGAGTTTGCACCACCGGCGCCGTACCCTCCAGCGCTTCAGTGTTGCTCTCATTGCCGTTCGTGTGCTCGAAGAAAATGCCGTATCCGCCGCGAACCGAGAGCTTCCCATCGCCGAAGACGTCATACGCAAAGCCGAGACGCGGCGCGGGATTGAAAAGATGCCCGCTCATGCAGCTTTGAGAAACGCCGTTGAGGCCGCATTGCACGACCCCGTTGAAGATGTCGCCTGACCCCGGCACGATGGCCCCCCCTTGACCGGTAATCGACCCGTCCTCGTCGATAATCGGCGCTGCTGCGGCGCTCCACCTGGCGGTCTCAAAGTTGCCTGACTGGTTGCTGATGTCTCTGTAGGTTCCGAACATGCTCACCCGCAGGCCGAGATTGAGCGTCAGTTTCGGGGTCGCTCGCCAGTTGTCTTGGAAATAGGGCTCGAAGATCTTGAATCGGTTGTAGTACTTGGGTTGCGCTGAGGTCTGGGAGAACTGCCCGATACCCCCGGTTAACAAATCGGCGAAGGCATTGCCGGTGGTTACTGCGGATGAGGTGCTGAAGGTCAACGTACCCTGATTGTTTCCGGTGCTCGGCTCATTCTTCTGCGCGGCAATGAAACTGCCGCCAAAAAGAAGGGTTTGTTTATTGAGTGTTTTGGTCAGACTGTCGCGAAATGTGTAAGTGGGATTGGAGTTCTTCCAAGGGAAGTATCCGGTATTCACCGTAAAGCCACCGCTATACGCCGTCCCCCCAGTAAGTATGATCGAAGGCAATACCCCCCCGTAGCCGTTACTGAAGAATCCGCCAGGTGCAAAGTTTTCCCGGCCTATGCCGGTACTAATGTTGAGGAGCGTGATGTGATCGGTGGTGTAGTCAGCGACGAACTCGTTCACCAGGGTGGGAGTAGCGTCGTACGTCAGATTGGCAATCATATCGATGCCCGGGCCGTCAAAGCTGTTTTGCACAGTAGGAAATGCGTTTCCTTGGAAGGTCGGAGAGGAACTCACTGTGGCCCACGAATCATAGATGAAGCGGTAAAAGCCGCGAAACTTGTCGTTGAAAACATGGTCGATACGGAACAGCTGCTCACTGTTGGTCGTCAGTTGCGACGGAGATGCCTGGAAGATCGAAGAAGCGCCAGAGCCAACATTAGCAGGGGGGATCAGGACCAGCAGTGCCTGGCCATTGGGGTCGACCGGGACCTGATTATTGGGGTAAAACTGGCCTCCGCTCCCAGGAATAGTCGGGCAATTCGCAAAACTGCCGGTCGGGTCGGGACACAGGTCGGTAAAGTTGCCGGTGCGCTCCGCGTCTGAAGGCACCGGCTGATTAAAGACTGTTCCGGGCACGTTCTCATGGCGCCATTCCTGGGAGAAGAAGAAGAAGGTCCTCCTGGTTGCCGGGTTATAAAGCCTTGGGATAATGACGGGACCGCCGATGGTGAATCCATAGTCGTGTTTCTTGTAGGTCGGCACCGTTGTTTCGAAATAGTTGCGCGCGTTGAAGACATCGTTGCGCAGGAACTCGAAGACATTGCCATGAAAGTGCTCGGTGCCGGACTTGGTCTGCGCTACGACCGTGCCGGAAGCGTTCCGGCCATATTGCGCGCCATAGTTAGAGGTAAGCACCTCGGTTTCCGCGATGGCGTCAACATTTGGATAGACGTTGAGGGTGGCGTTGCTGCCGTTGTCCATGACGCTCGCGCCGTCCAGCTCCCAGTTGTTGTACTCGGTCCGCCCGCCGTTCATGCTGTACTCGACGCTGCCGGCCACCCCGGTTTCCCCTTCATCCTGCCCAGTCTGATTGGTCACGCCGGGAGAAAGGGTGACTAGTTGGGTAAAGTTGCGGCCATTCAATACCAGCTGGGTGATTTGTTTGCCGGTGATCGTGAATGAAATTTCCGGAGACTCGGTCTGCACGGTGCCAAGATCACTACCGGTCACGCTGACTTCCGCAGTCACGGATCCGACTTCCAGCTTGGCGTCAACGCGTTCGGTACGCGAGACGCGGAGTACGATTCCGTTTGCCTGGAACGTCTTGAACCCCGGTGCCGTTATCTGGAGATTGTAGGTCCCCGCTTGTAGCGCCGGTGCTGCGTATTCGCCAGCACTGTTTGTGACCGTCTTGAAGACCGTGCCTTGTGCGGTGTTGGTGACCGTCACCTGAGCGTTGGCGACGACTGCGCCGCTCTCATCGGTGACCGCTCCGTTGATCGCGCCGGACTGCTGGGCGAATAGCGAGCACGGCAGCGCGAGGCACAGTCCAAGCAGAAGGTAGAGAAGAGTTTGTGCGGGGGATGCCGCCACATGCTTCCTGTTGCTGCTCAGCTGAACGGGGGGAAGCGCAGAAGATTGGGGATTCTCTACGGAACGATTCTCGCTACACATGGGTGACAACGCCTCCATCAAAACTGACGACCGGCTTTACTCGCAGAGGAACCTTCGTTTCGTTGCTCTCTTGCGTAGTATCTGGGAAGTATTAAATCGTTTGAATATGTTGTCAAGGGAAAGTTTTTCTATCATTTCATCATGTCCACGCTTTGGGAGCGGGCCAGGATACCCTTTAGTAGGTAGACTGCGTGAGGAATGACATAAAACCTTTGAATATTCGAGATAAAGGTCGCTTACTGCTGCTCCTTTGTTTATCGCAAGGACCATTGGCCGGTGCAGCTCAACATCTTGAGATCATCCCACACGTATCATCGCCGCTTCTCTTGTTAGGATTCGGCTCAGGGCAAAACCCCGTCGCCTCTGCGCCTGACCCGGCAGCTATCTTCCACGAAGGCAAGGAGGCCATGCAGAGCGGCCACCTTTCGCTCGCCGAGGAAAACTTTCGCCGCGTGATCGCGCTGGACCCAAAGTCGAGTGCGGCGCATGTCAATCTGGGTGTCGCCTATATGAGGGAAAAACGTTGGGATGACGCCCTGGTCGAACTGCATAAAGCTGAAACGCTGTCTCCGGATGAGCCTGGCATTCGACTGAACATTGGGCTTGCCTATTATCGGAAGAACGATTTTGCTGCGGCCGTCGAACCGTTTTCCGCAGCCTTGCACCGGGCACCCGAATCGCTGCAGGCTAGATATCTCCTGGGGCTTTGTTATTTCTTTACGAATCAATACAAAGAGGCCACCGACACGCTCGCGCCACTCTGGGCGAAAGAGGCGTCCAACTTGAATTACCTCTATGTGCTGAGTATCGCGGCCAGCAAATCCTCAAACTCCGCGCTGCAGAAGCGGGCCTTTGACCAGATGCTGGCGATCGGCCAGAATACACCGGAGTTCCACTTGTATGTCGGCAAAGCATGGTTGGCCGAGGACGATACCAACAAGGCTCTGGCAGAGTTTCACGCCGCCGCAGCAGCGCGGTCGGATCTTCCTCTGGTGCACTACTTCCTGGGCCGCACTTACCTTGAACAACATGCCTATCCCGAGGCTGAGGCGGAACTCCTGAAAGACATGGCCATCGAACCGGACTTCGCCTACAGCTACGAAGACCTCGGCATTCTGTATGCCCGACTCAATCAGCCGGAGAAGGCTGAGCGCTATTATCGTCAGGCGATCGAGCACAATAACACACTGGTCAACTCATATTTCGGGCTCGCCAAGCTCTATCGGGAGGGCGGTCGGTACCAGGAGGCCCTGGAAATGCTGGATCACGCCGAGCAGCTGGCGCCACACAGTGCCAGCGTACATTACACCCGAGGCCAGGTCCTGGCTCGTCTGGGCCAGTCCGCGAAGGCGCATCAGGAATTCGACATCGCGGCTAACTTGCTCAAGTCCTTCAATGATCGTCTGCAACCGGACCTTTCAGGCGACCGGTCCGCGGACGCGCAGGATGCAGCCCAGCAATAGCCATCGATAACCGCGCTAGTCCAGTCTGGAAGTCGAATCGCGCAGCACCAGCGCCGGGGGCAGGAGCTGAAGATCCCTGGAAACTTCTCTCGGTTCTCCGGCTTCCCGCAGGATATCGAGCACACGGTGAGTCGCCGCGCTGCCCATTTCCTCCATGGGCTGGCGGATCGTCGTGATGCCGGGCGTGCTCAAGGCGGCAAGCGGTACGTCGTCGAAGCCGATAATCGAGCAGTCCCGGGGTGCCGTGCGGCCGGCGCCGGCAAGGGCCCGCACCGCTCCCAGAGCGGTCAAATCGTCAAATGCAACCAGCGCCGTGAACTTCATCCGTGAGCGAATCAGCTCTTCCGTTAACCGGACTCCGCCCTCAAATCCCGATGTGGGATCCATTGCGGCCGGCAGCTCGCGAACGAGACGCGGATTGAGTTTCAGTCCCTGCTCCGAGGCGAAACGCTGAATCCCATTCCAGCGGCGGTTGCTGTCGCTGAGCTTTTCCGGACCACGAATCACCGCGATTCGCCGGTGCCCAAGCTCATATAAGTGCTTCATCGCCTCGTATCCGCCGGCCTCGTTGTCGACAATCACCGAGCCGATGCTCTTCTCCGAAAGATCTCGGCCAACGACTACCGTCGGCATATTCTTTTCCTTCAGCCCCGCCAGCAGACCCCCTTCGTCGAAGAGCCAGTTCGCCACAACAATCAGTCCTTCGACGCGGCGCTCCATCAGCAGATCGAGGTAGCGCTCAAACTGCTTCCGCTCGTTATGCGCATCCATCAGGATCGGCAGATACGGCGTGGGGTGAAGCGCTTTCTCAATGCCGCGCAGAATCAGCACGCAGAAAGGATCGGAGATATCGAAGACCAGGACGCCAACCGTGTTGCTGCGGCGGCTCCGCAGCGAGCGCGCAAAAATGTCAGGACGATAGCCTAGGATCTGGGCTGTCTTCCGGACGCGTTCCTTCGTCTTGGCGGCGACGTAGCGCGAGAGAGGAGCCTCACTCAACACAATGGAAACGGTGGAGGGTGAGAAGCCGCTCTTGCGCGCCACGTCGAGAAGTGTCACTCGTGTCGTTTTTAATTTACGTCCCGGCATCTCTTCTAAGCTTCAACCTTCGGAACCAATGCGTCCCCGATTATGCATGGTGTAACACAAAAGCGCCACAATGCGAATCTCTGTTGAGGGCATTAGACTTCAGTGATATGCGCCTTGAGCGTCGTGTCGCAGGAAAAAAGTAGAGCACTACAAGCTCAGACCGGCTACTCTGGAGAACAATTGGATGAGCCCGACGATCGGTTTTCCCTCAAAACAATGATGCTTATTTTTTCTACTCTTCCTCTCGTCCCGAATCGTCCAATTGCGGAGCACGTTGCTGATTACGCGGTCCTGCCTGTGAGTGCCTCTTCCCACAGCCCCGCAAGATGGTGGAATACGCTGCGACTGTTGTGTTGCCTGATCGTAATCCTTCTTGTACCGGGTTCAGGGCTTGGGCAGTCAAGTCTGCTGAAAGTACCTAAGCCGTCCACAGCAACCGAGTCTGCCAAGACTGCGGATGGGCAATCGAACGCTTCGACTGCTACACCGCCAGAGCCGGCCGATTCCCTGGGCCGCGACACCCCATACGGCACTGTCTTTGGTTTCCTGCAAGCGGTCCACGTTAATGACCTCGCCCGCGCGACTCAATATCTTGACACGAAACTCCCTCAAAACAAGGCTGAGGAATTAGCGCAGCAGCTGAACGCTGTTCTCGATGCCGGTCTTACGTCCGGCATTGACAATGTGTCGCGATCGCCGCAGGGCAGTCTCAACGACGACTTGCGGACTACGCGAGAGAAAGTGGGAACCGCAAAGACTCCAGCAGGTGATTTGGAAATATTTCTCGACCACGTAACGCGGCCCAACCAGCCTTCCATTTGGCTATTCTCCGCCGAGACTCTTGCGCAAATACCAAATGCATATGCGCATCTTGCTAAGAAGGCAGATTTCACTCAGAGACTTCCCGCATTTCTTGTCAAGATACAGTTTTTGACTGTGCCGTTATGGCGATGGTTGATGATTCTCATATTCATCGCCCTTGCTATTCTGCTGTCGTCAATAATTACCAGGTTATTACTTCGATTCTGCGGTCTTCTTCTTAAGAAACGCCACGTTGAGAATTCAACCGAGATAACTCGTCAACTTACGACGCCGGTCAGACTTCTTCTTCTGTCGCTCGCGCTGTGGATATTTACGAGCTATACCGTCTCCGTTCTCGCTCGTCACTATTGGAGTCGCATCACGAGCATCTTTGGGATCATTGCGTGCACATGGTTTCTTGCGCGGATAGCTGGAGTCGTTGCCGATGGCCTCGCTCGGCACTCCATCGCCAAAGGCGCGCGAGAAAAAATTGCAATTATTACGCTCGGTCGAAGACTCTTTACCATCCTGGTCGTATTCATCGCCCTGTTGCTCCTTCTTCAGGGAGCGGGGATCAATGTCTCCGCAATGTTGGCCGGTTTGGGAATAGGAGGTATTGCGCTCGCACTTGCTGCCCAGAAAACTCTCCAGGATTTGTTGTCTGGTATCTCGATTATCATGTCCGACACGATTCGAGTTGGCGATTACTGTCGTCTCGCGGATCAGGTGGGAACGGTTGAGGATGTCGGTCTGTCTAATACTCGATTGCGAACTTTGGATCGCACGGTTGTATCCGTTCCAAACTCGAAAATTTCACAGGGGAGCACTGAGAACTTTGCGCTCAGAGACAAGTTTTGGTTCCACCACATTTTCTCCCTTCGTTGTGGCACGTCGAGCAGTCAAATCGACCAGATAGTCGGCACTCTTAGTCGGCTGCTGCGTGAGCATCCTGCGGTTGAAGACAAGACAGGTCGGATCAATTTCATCGGCATCCAGCAAGGGTCGTTCCAGCTGGAGATATTTGCCTATATAAAGGTCGCGACTAACGACCTTTTTCTCAATACTCAACAGCAGTTGTTGTTCCGGATTTTGGCGGCTATCTCCGAGGCCGGATCAGATCTTGCGTTGCCGTCACAAAGCACTTATCCGGAAACGGGCGCCGTGACGAAAACGAAGGTGGCCGCTAAGGATCAACCCGGCAACAACTGAAGCTGCCGATGAGTCACGACGGGGTTCAGTTGGCACCGCTGACAACGAGCTCCGCTGACAACGAACTCCGCTGACAACGAACTCCGCACTTGTTTCTTTGCAGATGCCGTAGATGCCCCCGAAACGCAGGCTCCTGCGGAATACTTGTAGCACCCCCCTGTTTTGCCACGACGGAGACAGGGCGGCCGGCCCCCGCTCATCCGGGCGAAAAGTAGCAACACTTGTTTGGGCAGGTGATTTTTGCTTGCACGCAGGCCGCCCAGCGAGCAAGTTCTCACCGCCGGATGCGGCCCATTTGTTAGTTAAGGAGTGTGTGGGACAGGGTGACTTACACTCGCTATTTCTTGACTGGTATCGTTTGGCCTTGCGGCATTCGTTTGCCTGTCCGTACTGTTAGCATTCCACTGATCGAGCGTCATGACGCAGCGAAAGCCCAGATGATTGGTGCCGGTACTTACCTCGCCCTTACCCCGGGTGCCGACCATATACCGCGAGCAATATTGGTCTGTACATAGGAAAGAACCGCCGCGATGTACCTTCTTTGGCTGAGAGGGCTCAGAAGGATCATAGGAAGAGTCCGGGCCCTGCGGATTGCGTGCAACGCCTCCCTGTGCGGCCAGTACGGCATAATAGTCGGGCCTGTACCAGTCGCTGGTCCATTGCCAGACATTTCCAGCCATATCGTAGAGCTCATAACCATTCGCCGGATATTGCGCTACAGCGGTGAGTCCAACATGACCGTCTTCGCCCGTATCGGTATCCGGAAAATGTCCCTGGTGCGTGTTGGCCATCCACTTCCCATTGGGCCTGAATTCATCGCCCCACACATAGGGCTTTCCGGCCAGGCCCCCGCGCGCCGCGAACTCCCACTCTGCTTCTGTGGGGAGGCGTTTGCCCGCCCATTTTGCATACGCTTGCGCATCCTCGTAAGCAATCTGAACGACGGGATAATTGTCTCTTCCCTTGATATTGCTGTCAGGCCCCTCGGGATGCCGCCAATTCGCGCCTCGTACGTATGCCCACCACTGAAAATGATCGTTGAGTGGAACAGGATGATGCGGATTCGCAAAAACAACCGACCCTGCAACGAGATTTTCCGGAGGCGCGTCGGGAAAGTCCTTCTGTTCAGGTTTTCTTTCAGCGACGGTTACATAATGTGTTGTTTCCACGAACCTTTTGAACTCAGTATTCGTCACATCCGTCTTATCCATGAAAAAGCCATCGACATAAACCCGATGAATTGGCCGGGAATCAACCGTTGCCTCCATGCCTACCTGGTTCATATGGGGCGCATCCTGGGCGCCCATCGAGAACTCGCCGCCCGGAATCCATGCCATGCCTGGGGGTTTGGAGTTGAGGGATGGGACGGCATTGACATTCGTTGCGGCAAAACTCTTCGCCGCCTCAATAACAGGTGCAGGAGCTTGCGGCGCTGGCGAAGTCTCGGTCGCCGCATTGGCGCGATCGATAGACGGAGCCAGTCTGGAAGACTGTGAATGCCATACCCATACCGCTAAGCCGGCGAGCGCTGCACATACAACCAGGGTGATGATCGTCTTATGGTTTCGCGCTTGAGGCGGTGATGCGTTCCCGGTGTTTTTCTTCGCCATCTCTCCGTCTCTTTCGGGGAATCTGCACACTGTAGCGCATGTCGCTGGACGCGAGTGCTAACGAAGAAAGTCTATTCCGGAACCTCCCCAAAAGGAAACACGGCAAGCATAGACGAGCAAAATCCGGGCAATCCCATTCGGGCACGTTATATTGCGACGCGGTAACTTAATGGGTGGGGACTTGTGAATGAAAGCGTTGATAAAGAGCAAAGCTGAACGGGGTCTTTGGCTGGATGAGATCGCGGAGCCGGATATTGGGATCAACGATGTGCTGATCCGCGTGCACTATACGGGGATCTGCGGTACGGATGTCCATATTTACGAATGGGACGAGTGGGCTCAGAAGACAATTCCAGTACCAATGGCCATCGGGCACGAATTCGTCGGTGAAATTGTCGAAGTCGGCTCGAATGTAAACGACTTTTGTCCAGGTGACATCGTAAGCGGCGAAGGGCACGTTGTCTGTGGACGTTGTCGCAACTGTCTTGCGGGACGGCGGCATCTTTGCGCGCACACGCTCGGGGTTGGTGTGAATCGGCCAGGCGCCTTTGCCGAACTGATTTCGCTGCCGATGACCAATATCTGGCGGCATGACCCGGGTGTGAACCAGGAAGTCGCCGCCATCTTCGATCCCTTTGGCAATGCGGTACACACTGCTCTTTCTTTTCCTGTGCTGGGCGAGGATGTACTCATCACGGGAGCAGGGCCGATCGGCATTATGGCCATCCCGGTGGTAAAGCATGCGGGCGCACGTCACGTCGTCATTACAGATATGAATCCCTTCAGGCTGGAGCTCGCGCGCAAGATGGGAGCCACGCTCGCAGTGAATCCGAATGAAACCCCGATTGCCGAGGTACAGAAGCGACTCGGCATGCTGGAAGGCTTTGATGTTGGGCTGGAAATGTCCGGCAATGCAACTGCATTGCGCGAGATGATGGCAAACATGAGTCATGGTGGCAAAATTGCGATCCTTGGCATTCCTTCAAAGGAAATGCCGATGGACTTGCGCAAGTTAATCTTCAGCATGCTGACCATTAAAGGCATCTATGGACGCGAAATGTATGAGACCTGGTACAAGATGTCGGTGATGATCGAATCGGGCATGGATATTTCGCCTGTTATCACTCACAGGTTCGCCTTCAGCGACTTCCAGAAAGGTTTTGACGCGATGATCTCGGGTCAGACAGGCAAGGTGGTGCTCGATTGGACCAGTCTCGCTTAGCACTTGCATAAGTCGTCCGGGTCATTGCCCAAAAACTCGCCGTGAAACCCCCATGGAGTGAGCTCACCTAAACCAGACGATGGCTCTTAGAAGCAGGCGGCCGCATTTCTGGCGACAGAATCTGGAGAGAAATCCCTGCGTCTCCCCTGAGAAATCAATGCCCAGAAGACGAGAATTGTGGCTGTTTTGCCAATCTCCACGACCACATTAGGAATGAGGTGGAGGTAAGGTCGATAGCCGGCTCCGTAGTGCTGAAAGATTGCACATTGTCTCGGAAGACGGCAACCTGGGATCGGTTATACGTGCCACTATTTCCATTGAATTTCTTGAAGGTATCGACTCCGTCGGCAGGGCAGAGAATCATGCCTCCCACGACGCCGCTGGTTGCATTGCTGGCCGGCCCCTCGGTGGCCGCACCCCACAGAATCGGAGTTCCTCCGGAGGTCCCATTCAGGGCTCCCGCGAGGTTGGCAACCTGGTGTTGAATACAGTTCGGGAAAGTGCTGCCGTCGCCGACAATAAAAGATGATCCCCACGAGTTAGCTCCCATAATATTGGCCAGCCAGCGCTGCGAATACTGGTCGTAACGGGGAGTGTTGGTAAGCAGGTAGGCCTCGCTTGCCATCACCGAGAGGCCTGCGCCATGGGATGTTGTATCGCCTGCGCTCCACTGGTCGCCAAAGCCCCACGGATCGGAACCGGCCTGGGCGATGGCGTCGTCCACCTGGCGGAGCAGTTGGCTGCGGATAGCCGACTTCGAGAGCGCCAGGCCGCCGGGGTTACCAGCCAATTCCAGAGCGCGGTAGAGTTCAAAGTGGGCAAGACCGCTTACATCGTAGAGGTTGAGGGTATCGGTGTAGCCAGGCGTGTAGATATTCGCGACGTAGTTTTGAGCGAACTGCGCGGCTTGTTTCAGGTAGAAATTTGGATCGTTTTGCGGCAGCCCTGGGGGAACATCTTGCTCGTCCGCCGCGGAGCGTAGCGCGAAGTACAGTTCCGTAGCGCCGAGTTCCATGTCATCTTCCCAGACATTCTCCGGGTAGCCGTCAAAGGGCGCGATGGTCAGCAGGCAAGTTGGACAGGAGCCTGACCCGACAGAAGGCGCGGGATCGGGATAGCTCGTGTCCGCAAGCGCCAAAACATCTTCAGCATCTTTAAGGCATCGATGGGCGAGCGCCGGGTCTTGCTTGCGATTGAGTTGATAGCACAGGCTGAAGTCCGCCGCGAGGCGTCCGGCAAGGTTCGGACTTATTTTGGATCCCGGCGGCAGCGCAGCATATACCGGTCGGTTGCAGATATAGAAGGTGGTGAGCGGATCGCACGGCCCCGGATCGCCAGCCTGCTGGAAGTTGTCTGCGGCCTGGGGAAGTGTCCAGATATCGTACTCGGTAATCAGGCAGAAGGGGGTATTGTAGGTGCCTCCACAATCGCCCGTGACTGACGAAGGATCCCCTTCCCCGTAGTAGTTCCAGTCCTGTGTGTTGTCGACCTGATAAGCGAGTCTTTGCCTCGAATCATCCCACATCCTCAAGAGCCAATCGACGCCAAACTTTGCCTCGGAGCTGAAATCCGAGGAGACCGGGCCGTTGGGATGGCTGTTTCCCGCATAAGAAACTGAATTCGGTGGGGCCGCCGGATAGAGCGGGGCCGTCTTTCCCATTTGATCAGGGAAGTCGCGGACACCGATCTGCATGAGCGCCGCCGTGTAGCTGACGGTTTGCAGGTATTTTTCGTAATCGCCCGCGTCCCACCAGCCACCCTCGGCATCGATGTTCGGCAGATTGGCCAGGGTCAAGGGCTGCGTCGGAGGCACATTGTTGATGAAGTCATTGTCATCCAGCGTAGGAGTCAGATAAATCCTGGCGTTCTTGTCTTTCAGGTGCCCGGGGGCGGTGCGCAGTTCATTGGGGATGAAGTCCGGCCCGTCGCGCTCCGTTTCATAAAAGAAAAGCGTGTTCACCAGCAACCCGGGATAAAGGACCTGTGGGAGGTCGACCGCAAAGCGGGGCGAACTCGCTGGCACCGGTCCGGAGACAGTGATGGAATAGCTGTGTCCGGACGGAACGTGGAAATCGAGCGCGTAGACCTGATAGGTGAGCTTCTTGCTATGCGCCCAGGTGCCCAACAGTGCGCCCACCTTGCCGTGATACGCGACTTGGCCCTGGTCATTGACCACCTGAAACAGTGCGCCAGCTTCCGAGGCGGTCGACATCAAATACGCACGAGCGGGAAGAGCGCCCGTTTCGTAGCCGACCTGATTCACGCGGACATAGGCCGATTCGGCATTCGCAACGCAGGCACATAGCGAAAGCGCCAGACCAAAGAGACCGGCCTTTAACCTTGGAAGACGGACGGATGAAGGGTGATTGAACAGCAGCATTTGGAATCTCCTTGCGCCGGCAATCTAACTATTAAATCGTTTGAAGAGCGAGACTAGCCAATAGTCTTGGTGAATGTCAACTCATCACAATGCCCCATTTGTCGGTAGTTCAGGGTCCACCGGCCAACAACTCTGAAACGACCCCCCACAAATGGCCGGACCATTGGGTGCTTCGCCTCTGTTTCTGAGAGGCCGATGTGTGCTACCTGGGGATCTGTGAACAGGCAGGAGGGCACGAGTCGGTCTTTCGTAGAGCGATTGCCCCGGCAAGATCATCGCGGACGATTCGGTAGTCGTCGAGCGCAGCAGGAGTGAACTGCGGACTGCCGGCACCCTGGTCGAGAGCTACACCAAGTAATTGACGCCGATCATTCTAAAATCCACGATAATCGAGGTCTAATGTCATCGACACCAATCCACATGTCGGGTAAGAGAGGATAAGGGGAGCATCATGTAAAGCAGCTCCGGCCGAGCATTGCGCTCTGTGCGCTGACACTGTTCCCCGCGATGCTCTCTCAGAGCGTCTCAAATCCCGCTAGCTAACGCGGCAACTTTCCGATCGTTCTTATCGGCTCGCTTGCGCCAGCGATAACCGAGATTTGCTTCGAGTGAAGAAGCTTTGGCCGAGATCACCTTTGCGTGAGCCTCAGCACGAGCAGAAGCAAGAGCCGCATTCTATTCAAACTGGCGGTCCGCAGACGGGCGGCTTCCATATCTCGTTTCGACATGCTTCAGTACTCCATGGAAAGAGGGTTTGATGATTCACAGACTGGGACTGGCCATCAGTGCACGCCCAGAACGCTGCAAGGTGCCTCCTGTGCCAGTTCGTAGACGGTGCTCCACATGCGCGCAAGGTGGGAAGTCCGTCGATGGAGCCCAATCACCAGTAAATCCGCTTTATGTTTGCGTAGAAAGTCAGCGATAGAATCTACCGGTCCCCCATCGATCAGGTAGCAGCTCAGTTCAACACCGCGGCTTTCTGCGAACGAGCGCGCTTTAGTCTGAAGATATTCATAAATCTTCAGGTGATCTTCGCTCAGAGTTTCCAGTGTCGAGGCATCGAGCGCTGCCGCATAGGCTGTATACGCTGGCAGGTCGGCCCTGATCGTGACAGTCTGCACTTCCGCGTTGAGACTTTTGGCTAGCTGAACTCCCGATTCGAGGGCCCGCTGAGACTCTGGAGATTCGTTATAAGCTACGACGATCTTTCGAAACATAACTCTTTCTCACATGCGCAGTCCATAATCTCATAACCCGCCCGAACGAACCGATTTCTCTCATTCGCGTACGCCCCCAACGGTTCTTTCGTCAGGGAGGTGGGACATGACGTCAGAGGTGCAAATCATCCAAAAACCTCTTCGCCGACAATTTACCCAGATACGCTATAGAACAGGGACAAGAAGACTAGGCTGCGATCCGCAACCGGACCTTCTTCGATTTCGGCGTGGAAGACAACGGCCGCACCGGTAAATCATTTAGAACCAGGGAAGAGAATCCCTCTGAATGACGGGAACTATGGCGCGAGCGCAGAGCAAGGCAGTCGATGTGCTTCTCAATCGCACATCTTCAGGTGGTCGCACTGAGGAGGGAGTGTTCCCACGCACTCAGTCTCTGTTCCCCGCAAATCACGTAAGCGATTGATTCTATGGTCGACGCCAACAGAATTCGAACCTAGGACTTCCACCGTGTGAAGGTGTGCCGGAAGTGGACGGTTGCACATTCTAAATGGTTTATAAGCCGGAGGACCCGACAAAAACCGGTATTCCGGGCCATATTCGGCATCAAATTGGCATCAACCTAACCAGCGGGAACGGGCTGAATCGTGCGGATTCAACCCAGCGTGTCGAGCCCAGAAATTTCAGAATCGAGGCTCGTCGTAGCCGGTTTCCCCGCCCGATAAGCAATTTCTCGATGCCGATCTCTCCGGTCTCTACCGACTCGTGCCGGCTGTTATCTCAGTAGCAGTTTCCGAGTAGGCGGTCGTACACCCAGAATCCGAATTTGATTCAAGCTGGTGAGTGAGTTGGTGAGTGCTGTTGAAAAACTCACTTCCTGAAAATCCGCAGAAATTAGATCGCGGCAGGATGCACTATAAGCGACCTTCTCGGGTCGCGCGGCTCTCGTGCGTTGTGCCGCCGAATCGGTGCCCGGCAAGTCCAGCTCCGCCTTAATCGCATCGCCATCGATGCTATAGTCCCGATGCTTGGGAGCTATCGCGGTTTGATCATTACAACCTGAATGCGATTCTTCAGAGAGACTGGGCCACGCTGGGGCGCCATTTGTCGGCACTCAGCCGTCGATCTGTTATCGCTCGTTGCGTTCTGCCTGACTATTTGCCACTTCCGGCTTCCAATGGCGAAGTGTGAGGTATCTTGACATACAAAAAACGGATGAGCCAACTCTCGAATAAAAGAAAAATCACGGCGACCAATATGAAGAGCAGACCGCCGTTGAGCAGCATCAAACCCAAAGGGATCAGCGTCCCGACAGCGATGAGCGCGCCAACCCACCATTGTTGCTCGCGGGTATAGAGCAGCGCGTGGGTCGGCTGGAGGTTCGCAAACAACAATCCCAAGGGAATCACATTGAGCACGAGCAGCACGATGAAAGCGGTGCGGAGGATGGCGATCGCCTTCGTTTGCCCCATGAGAGCGGACAGGACAAGCAGTTCGGCGCAGCCCATCAGGAGGGCCGAATTGGTGAGATAACCTCCCAGCCAGCGCGCGTCTTTCCAACCTGGCTGCGCGTTCGTGCTGAGCAAGACGCCCTTATAAGCTGCAGAGCAGAAGCCAGGCAGCAATCCCGCGATCACCGCGAGTATGCGAGCCCGCTCGAAGTCCATTCCCAGTTTTGCCAGCAGACTGAGCCCTGCCGCCGCGGTCAGCGGGAGCGAAAAGATCGTCAGAGACCACGTCCCCACCGACATGGGCGAGCCGGGCTTGAAAACCCTGAGCATGTGATGGAAACGCAACGGGTCGCCCAGATCCGTCACCAGCAATCCGAGGTCAATAAGCAACAGTACGAGGGCGACTGGGTAAGCCATTTTCGCCACGTGCATGAAGACCGCAGGCACGGCCAATTCACTGACCGCAGCGGCCAGGAACAGCCCCGTCGCCATGCCGTTGAGCAAGGCGTCCCAGGCGATGATGCCGTGCCACCCTGGCACCTTGGTCACCGGCATATTCGCATAGCCGCTGTCACCCCCTTTTTCCGGCAAGGGAGCTTTGGTTAAAGCGTGCGTCGATCTGGAGTCTTCGTGCATTCAGGGCTTCAAGAGAAAGACCACCAGCAGCAGAACGGCGATAGCGGCCACGCCCCCCACAACGGAGCGAACGTAATCTCCCATCATGTGCAGCCATGGATTGAATGGATTATCCGGCAAGCCATACACCGAAGGGCGATCGACAAGCAGATAGAACGAATGCATCTCAGAATACGTCTCAGTAGGGGCGTCGCCATAAAGGTACGCCTGCGGGACGCCGCGCCGGTGAAGTTCCTCCACACGTTCGCGGGCCTGCTCGCGAAGCTCGTCGACCGGGCCGAAATGAATAGACTTGGTTGGACATGCCTTGGCGCAGGCCGGCTCCAGGCCGTCGCGCTGGCGATCATAGCAGAGCGTGCATTTGTGCGAATGGCCGCCCATCTCACTGCGGGTGATGACGCCGAACGGGCAGGCCGCTATGCAGCACGAGCAACCGTTGCAGATATCGGCCTGAATATAAACGTTCTCGAACTCATTTTGAATGATGGCGCCGGTCGGGCAAGCCTGATGACAAGGGGCGGCTAGGCAATGCTTGCAATGGTCGCTCATCATGAGCCAGCGGTTAAGCGCCTGCTCGTTGGACAACGTGTCTTCAGAAGCAGGCGTGCCTGGCGCTTCTTCGGAGAATTGTTCAATGAATTTCACATGGCGCCAGGTTGTCGCCGACAACTCAGTCGTGTTGTCATAGCTATTGCCGGACCAGTTAAAGCCATCCGAGGGTAGTTGGTTCCACTGTTTGCACGCCACCTCGCAAGCCTTGCAACCGATACATACAGTGGTGTCCGTGTAAAAACCGGTAGCCGGACGGGGCTCGGGTGGTTTACCACGCAGGAACGGATAGATCAGCCGTCCCAGCAGTTCCGACATCCGGCCGTGCGGGGGATCATTTGCCTGGGGCAAGGCGGACAGTTCTTTTTCTCTACTTGCCATGTCCAAGCCTCCCTTCTGGTTGAGCGCTGGCCGGCGTGTCCGGGATCGGATCGAGGGTCGGCCAGGGCGATGTAGGCACCGTCGGATGCGGAGCCGGACCTTCGAGCCGTCCGGCATGGACCTGGCAGGCAAACGCCTTGCTTTCGTGCATGCTCACGTTCACGTCGGCCAGGAGCGCGGTCAGGTCGTTGGCGTTGCCGCCGACGCTCTCCCCGGCAAAAGCCCAGTGGAACGGGAGGCCGATCTGGTGCAACACGCGCCCCTCGACGACAAAGGGCCGCAGCCGCCGAGTCACCATCGCACGGGCCTCGATTCGACCGCGCGCCGTTTGGATCGTCATCCAGCCACCGTGAACAATACCGCGTTCGGCGGCCAGCTCGTGGCTCAGTTCGGCAAACATCTCCGGTTGCAATTCGTTAAGCCAGCTATTGAAGCGGCTCATGGGCCCACTCAGGTAATGCTCGGTAAGACGGAACGTCGTCGCCACCACGGGATAATCGGCTGTCGGTGTGTGGGCGATCTGGTTCAGCGGTCCTTCGAAACAGCGTACGGTTGGATTGGTATTGTGTTTGGGATAAAGCAAGTTGCCCAGCGGCGACTCGACCGGCTCGTAATGCGTCGGAAGAGGGCCGTCCTTGATTCCAGGTGAGTACAGCCAGCCCAGTCCGTCGGCTTTCGTGATGAAGGGCTGTGTGCCGGCGATGGCGGCCATGCCCTTCGCGCCTGGAGCCGGTTGGTAATCGGGTGGCTTTTCCAGCTCGAAGTCTGGTTTGTCGAGTCCGACCCAGCGCCGCTTCTCAGAGTCCCACCATACCAATTTCTTACGCTCCGACCAGGGGCGCCCCTCGGGGTCGGCCGAGGCGCGGTTGTACAGAACGCGGACATTGTTCGGCCACGCGAAGCCCCATTCGGGTTGGATTGGGTTATCCGTGAGCTTGCGTTCGTCCGCACGGTTGCGGCCTGGCTCGGGGAAGACGCCGCTGTAGATCCAGCAGCCGCATGCCGTCGTGCCATCGTCCTTCAATTCCGAGTAGTTGCTCAAAAGACGAGGCCGCCCGGTACGCGGGTCGGTTTCATTCAGGCGGTGACCGTTTATCTCCATGAGGACTTTCTCCAGGTCCGGTTCCCCTTCGATGCGGCTCAGCGTTCCATCAGGCAGACGCGGCTGCTCGTCGAAATCATAGTCCCAGGTAAGGTTCAGCAGCGCCTGGTCCTTAGGATCAGTTGAGCTGGCGTAGAGCTGCTTGAGGCGCTTACCCAGGTTGTAGAAAAACCAGGCGTCGGAACGGCAATCGCCAGACGGATCGATGGCTTTCTTGTGCCATTGGACCAGCCGCTGCGTGTTGGTTAAGCTGCCCTCCTTCTCCTGAGCGGCAGCCGCGGGGATGAAGAAGACCTCAGTCCCGACCTGGGAGGGTGGCGGCCCATGCGGATCGTCCTTCCAGAAGACAGCGCTTTCCGTCTCGAACCAGTCGAGAACCACCAGCCATTCGAGGTTGCGCAGGCCAGCACGATGCAGACCGGCGTTGGGTCCGCCGCCGGCAGGGTTCTGCCCGGCTAGAAAGTAGCCCTTCACCCCACCCTTTGCCATGCGATCGAAGTAAGCCAGTTGCGAGTAGTCGCCGTCCACGCGTGGCAGCCAGGAGAATGCGAAGTCGCTCTCCGGTGTTGCTGCGTCGCCGTACCACGCCTTGAGCAGGCTGACAATGAATTTGCTGAAATTCGCCCAGTAGCCAGTGGGCATCCCTCCATCGGCAATATAAGAACTCAAATCCTCCTGCGCGGGGTCGTGTGCAGCGGGTTGCGGCAGGTAGCCGGGCAGTGTGTCGTACAAAGTCGAAATGTCGGTCGCGCCCTGGATGGTAGAGTGGCCGCGCAGAGCCATAATGCCGCCGCCAGGCCGGCCCACATTGCCGAGCAACAATTGCAGGATGCCGGCAGTGCGTATGATCTGCACGCCGGTGGTGTGCTGCGTCCAGCCCAGCGCGTAGGCAATGCAGGTGGTTCGTTCGCGTCCGGAGTTAGTGCAGAGCAATTCCGCGACGCGCAAAAACTCTTCCGGCTTGCAACCGCACACCTGGGAAACGACCTCCGGTGTGTATCGGGCGAAGTGCCTGCGCAAAATCTGCATAATGCAGCGCGGATGCTGCAAGGTCGGGTCGCGTTGCGCGTTTATCGTGTCCTTGGACGGCGAAGCAGATGGTTCGGCGCTGCCATCCATGGCGTGTCCTTGACCGTCATGCGGGGACTTCGCCTGCGGCGCATGCTTCGAAGCGTCCTGCTCCGCCTGGCCGCTCCCTGCTTTCTCGAAGCCCCAATGGCCCCGCTTGGAATCATAGGACTCATGCTGCTGGTCGAAGCCACTAAATAGCCCCGCCAGATCTTCGGCATCCTGGAAACCTTCTTCGATGATCGTCGAAGCATTGGTGTAGGCCAGGACATATTCATGAAACCAGCGGTCGTTAGTCAAAACGTAATTCACGAGGCCGCCGAGGAAGCCAATGTCGCTCCCGGAGCGGATGCCCACATAAAGATCGCACACAGCCGACATGCGGGTGAAGCGCGGATCAACATGGATCAGGGTCGCGCCTCTCTCCTTAGCCTCCATGGGCCAGCGGAAACCGACAGGCTGAGCCTCCGCCATGTTCGATCCCATGAACAGGATGCAATCGCTATTGGCCATGTCCTGCTGATAATTTGTAGCCGCGCCGCGGCCGAACGAGGCGCCCAGACCGGGCACCGAAGCGCTATGTCATATTCGCGCCTGGTTCTCGATCGATACCACTCCTAACCCGCCACTGAACAGCTTCTTGATGAGGTAGTTCTCCTCGTTGTCAATCGTTGCTCCGCCCAACGTGCCAATGCTGCGCACCGAATTGAGCAAACGGCCTTGCTCGTCGCGAGCCGTGAAATCGGCCTCGCGGGTCGCCTTGACGCGCTGGGCAATCTGGTCCAGCGCCCACTCCATCGTCCGCGTCTCCCAGTGATCGGAATAAGGAGCGCGATAGAGGACATTGCGGACGCGATGCGAATTGACGGAGAGCTGGAAGGCGTTGGCCCCTTTGGGGCAGAGGTGGCCGCCACTGATGGGGCTATCAGGATCGCCCTCAATGTCGATGAGTTCGCCGCCCTTGCTGTAGATAAGCTGCCCACAGCCAACGGCGCAGTAAGGACAGATGCCCTCGGTGACAGTGGCACCGCGCAGCCGGGAAGCCTTCGACAGCGTCTCTAAGCTGAACGGTTCCCGAGAAGTTTTTGGCCGCCGGGTTAGTGGGAAGCGGAACATAGCACCTGCTCCTTCCAGAAATTCCTCGTTTTTAAGATGACTAAGAGAGCGGACTCAATTACGCCTATTAGTATAGATATTTCCAAATAGGGCATTTTGCACATAAATTAGGATGATCTCCTGCCGGGGACTGTGGAGGGCACCTACGCGAGGGATGAATGTGCTGCGCTCATCCCTATGACCCATTTCTGCTGGATGGAAAACGATAAGGAGTAGTCGAGTGAAAAGGGTCGGTAATCCCGAGCATGGCGGAAGTGCGTGTGAGTCGAACACACCGTCACCCGTTAAGAGCGACCATCGGTTTTGAAGACCGTGGGGATCACCGGAGCCCAGGCACTTCCTACATAGAGAAGACTGCACCTCTGCTGAGTAGATAGGATCTTACCTGAGCACGAAACAGGAATACAGGATGACAGATACTGCAACCGTGAGATTGACGCAACACGTAAAGGCGGGTGGATGCGCGAGCAAGCTGGCGCCCGGTTCGCTGGCCGAAGTTTTGTCTCGGCTTCCGCGGCAGAACGATCGAAACCTGCTGGTCGGTTTCGATACTTCGGATGATGCGGGTGTCTATCAGATTGCGCCTGACCTCGCAGTTGTCCAGACCGTCGATTTCTTCACTCCGCTCGTAGATGACCCGTTCACCTACGGCCAGATTGCGGCGACCAACGCCCTTAGCGATGTCTATGCGATGGGCGGCCGCCCGCTCACCGCTCTCTCGATTGTGTGTTTTCCGCAGGACGGCGATCTGGATCTACTTGAACAGATAATGCGCGGTGGTCTGACGAAAATGGAGGAGGCCCACTGTATCGTTGTAGGTGGGCACTCCGTCCGCGATACAGAGATCAAATTCGGGTACGCCGTTACGGGACTGATTCGTCCTGACCACGTCTTTACAAATACAGGCGCGGTCGCAGGCGATATTCTCATCCTCACGAAACCCATCGGCACGGGAGTGATTACAACGGCATTGAAGCGCGGTATAGCGAAACAAGCGTGGGTGGAAAATGCGGTACGCTCTATGACCACTCTGAACCGTGCAGCCTCCGAAGTGATTACCGCGGCGACCGGCGTCCATGCAATGACTGACGTTACAGGTTTCGGCCTGATGGGCCATGGTCGCGAACTCGCGCTGGGCAGCGGAATGACGCTCGAGATCATTGTGGATCAGGTGCCGCGTATCGAAGGTGCGCTCGACGCCATCCAACTCGGTGCGATTCCAGCAGGACTGCTGGCTAATCGCGATTTCGCAGAATGCGTCAGCGCGGATGCGCCCGGCTCCAAGATATCCGATGATTTGCGGACCCTGCTTTACGATCCGCAGACTGCAGGCGGACTGTTGATCTCAGTTGCACCGGAGAAGGCAGACGGGGTTCTCGGCTCGCTGCAAAGCACTGGCTTGGGCGCAGCCAGCATCGGGTCTATCCCTGGTCCGTATGCAGGCCGAGGTACACCAGCCATTCTCTTGCGCTAACGGCAAACGATCGAAAAAAGTAAACTTCCACTAGTAGATCCATGAAACCTAGCGAGAACACCACCACCGATTCCGAAACACGCAGCCTTTACAGTCTGCTGCCCTCGCTCAACGATCTCCTGCTCGGCCCCCACTTCGCCGCGATCCTTCGAATTGAATCCCACAGCACCGTGGTCCGTTCCACACGAGCCGTGCTCCTCCGCGTCAGGCAGGAGATTGCCGAAGGACAACACACGCACGACAGACTGAAGAACAGGCTCAGCGAACTCCATCTCGCCGTGGCCGATGAAATCAACCAGAAAAAGCGCTACTCCCTGCGCCGCGTCATCAATGCTACCGGCGTCATCCTTCATACGAATTTAGGACGAGCCCCTCTTAGCGCTGCCGCGCTGGAGCATATTGCCGAAATAGCCGCAGGCTACTCCAACCTTGAATTCGATCTCGAAACCGGCGAACGAAGCCGCCGCGACGTTCATGCCGAGGAACTCCTACTGCGCCTTCTCAACCTCAAAGCCGGCACAAGCGGCGAAATCCCCGCCGCTGTGCCAAGATCTGCGGTGGTCGTGAATAACTGCGCGGCTGCTACTTTCCTCGCGCTCAACTCTCTGGCCGAAGGCGCTGAGGTCATCGTCTCTCGCGGAGAGCTCGTCGAAATCGGTGGCGGATTCCGCATCCCCGAGATCCTTGCCAAATCTGGAGCGCGTCTCCGCGAAGTAGGTACGACCAACCGCACTCGTCTCGCCGACTATGAAGCCGCCGTCACTGCCGAGACCGGCCTCATCCTCCGTGTTCACCAGTCCAACTTCAGCATCGAAGGCTTCACCGAAAGGCCCGCTCTGCACGATCTCGTCGCCCTGGGAAAACGCAGAAATGTTCCGGTATTCAACGATCAGGGTACCGGCCTTATTCCCTCGTTGGGCGACCTGGGAGGCCTTGCCGAGCCAACCTTACCGGAGAGTTTCCAGCTCGGCGTCGACCTGATCGCCGCCAGCGGAGACAAGCTACTTGGCGGCCCCCAAAGCGGTCTCCTTATCGGAAGATCTGACTTGATCGACCGTATCCGTAAAAACCCGCTGCTCCGAGCCTTCCGCGTCGACAAACTCACGTATGCAGCACTCGAAGCAACGCTCATGGATTATCTCTCCGAGAAGTGTGATTCCATTCCTATCGTGAGCATGCTCCACGCATCTCCGCTGGAAATTCTCAGGCGGTGCGAACGAGTTGCCGCCGAGGTGCGCTCCGACAGTCTTTTCGTCGAAGCCGTCCCGGTCCTCAGCCTCATCGGAGGCGGAACAGCGCCCGCGGCCCGTCTGCAAA
>Ga0206959_10041_pt1 | contig 38465 bp, 29 predicted proteins | sample Alteio_BWOrgHeat_31_FD_152971 | JGI IMG/M metagenome (GOLD analysis project Ga0206959, IMG submission 152971) | Enriched cells from forest soil in Barre Woods Harvard Forest LTER site, Petersham, Massachusetts, United States -... | ecosystem: Environmental > Terrestrial > Soil > Temperate forest >...
TGCTACGCCAGGATTGAAGGAGAGCGACGCCGTGGTTGCAGACTTTGTCACGCCGCGCTTCGATAAGACATAAACTCCGCCTGCAATTGCAACTGCAACACCCGCCGCAATGATCTTATGTCGGAGCGGCACAGCACGAAAGCGCACGAGAAAAGTGCTCACTTGCATAAGCTCCTCGATCTAATTGACGACCAAAGACAGATTTTTATCGAAGTGAAGCACGCGCTGAGGTAACTTCCGTAGTCCGGCCTGGAGTCCACCACAGTGTGAAAACTGCTATCGTCCGGTCGTTTGTTGGCGTGCCTGCGACCTTATATTGACGAATTTCTAGCTCTTGCGAGAATCCCCATGCTATCCGATAGTGCAGGCTACCATCGACAAACATCCCGTGGTATGACTGCTTGGTCGTCGGATCCACACCCTGAATCCCATTCAAACTCACACGCGTATCCGCAATGTGACCAAAAGAGTGCCGAATGCCGGCAGCACCCGTATTCAGAAATACAGAGTGCTCAAAAACGCCATCGCTCAGGTCTCGGCCCCCTGATAAATACATATCAGTTGATCGTGTAAAGCGCGTGTAAAAAGTCGCCGTGCCTGTGAATTGCACACGCCTTCCGCAGGATGCACTGGCTCCGTTCAGTCCGCTGGAAATATTCAGGCTGGTGCGTGTTCCCCAGACAGCCAGCCAGCGCAGTCCCGCCCCTGCCAGGCTGCAATTCAGCGGATCCGTCTGATGCTCACTATTACCATACAGTCCGACTCCCATCGTCGGTGTCAGCGCATGTAGATATTCGACTCGTCCGCGAGCCGTCTGGACAAAAAAGTTGACCGCATTGTATTGAGTGTATGCATGGGTCGCGCTGAAATCCCAATAAGACCGTCGAGAGTCCGTGAAGCGCAGCTTGAGGCCCTCCTCGCCGGTCATCACTCTTCCAGGATACAGCCCGTACACAACTGTATCGGCGGCAGGTGCTTCCGCCTCGCCTACCTGCCTGAAATCCAGCGGAGCCACCACTCGGGCTGCATCTGTTCCATAGGTATTGGTTGCGGTGCCTTGCCATGACCAGCGCGAACTGATCTCGCCTGTCGCGCGCAATGCAGCGCGGTTCAGCCCAACGAGATGAGCTCCGTCGAGTTGGAAATCCGCAAGACCTCCGCCGTCTTCTACCATGAATTGCCAGCGCCGTCGCTGTATGAATCCGGCCACGGCTCCTAGTCCACCGTAAGCGTTGCCCTGGGCGGCGTTGGGAAGGCTGAAGCCGCTCAGTCCGCCCATCGTGAACTTAAAAGTGGACGGCGCATACTTGGGCAGGCTGACGCTCACATCGGTTCCCGGCTGCAAACTCGACACGACGTCGGCGGTATTCCATCGCTCAACGGTCCGGATATTCGCCCAGCAAGGAAATTCCGGGGTTCCCTGCTGCAACGCAACAGAAAGCGAATCGCCGCAACTGTTCAAGGGTTCGGTACTGGTGGTACGCGGATTGTCGCTGTCGGCTCTACGGACGGCCGCATCATGGCCGTTTCCGCTGTCATTATCCGCCACGTAGCGCACTTGTTCCTGTGTCTGCTGTGCAGTTGTCTGCGTCACCACTCCGCCGGTCATCATCAGGGGGAACAGAATCGAGCTCAGTTTCGGAATTTTCATGGCACCACTACTGTGTCTCCTGGCGCCAGTTGGATGTTCTGTTCTGACGCTTGGCCTTTCAGAACTTTCTCGTAATTCACGTTGACACGTGTACTATTCGCAGCCCGCAGAACGTACACTCTTTTTTGTTTCGCAAAGTCCGTCAATCCTCCCGAACGAGCCACTAATTGCACTACATTCATCGTGTCCATCAGCGGATAAGCCCCGGGTCTTTGCACCTCGCCGGTTATAAACACCATGCGGCTATGAATTTCCTGGACTGTTACTGTTACGCGCGGCTTGTGGACAAACTTGCTTAGCTGCTCGGTCAACGCCTGCTGCGCAGCGTCCGGCGTCATTCCCGCTACATTCAACTCCGAGACCAAGAGCATCGAGATCTTTCCATCCGGTCTTACTACTGCTGTCTCTGTGAGCTGAGGTTCCTCCCACACCGCAATGTGCAGGACATCGCCAACACCAATTCTGTAAGCAGACGTCGAAACGGGGGGGAGCGCGTTGTTGCTTCGCGATTCGTCTGCAGTAACCTGCATCTCTTGAGCCCAGCAATAAAGCCCTGCCATAATGAGCGAAAACACCAGGCAAATGGGTGCGCAATGCTGCCGGACATGCGTCATGCTTGAGAGAATACGTCTATTCTCGACTTGGATGTATGGTGTTACCAAAGATTGGTAGAAAACCAACGGTTAGTTACCAATTGCTGATTGCCGGGATCGGCGAGTCGACAATTTATTTCATGAGTTGGCGAAAACAGCTATTTATCCGAATCAAAGGAATTGTTCCGCCGGAGGAAGGGAGATGAAGGAAGGCGTTGGCGGTCGGGGAGATCTTCGCGCTATGGGGTTTGAACAGCCAGAGTGAGCGCAGGAGGCAGCCAAGGGAGACAGAGAGGTGGCCGATCGCCCGGTGTGGTGGGTAAGGCAAGTCCGAAGGGGAGGTTCCTTTCGTCGCAGCGAGTGAAAAGGGGTTTTGCCGGAGCGGTTTTCGAGCTCGAGGCACACTCCGAGTGGGCGCTTTCGAAGACACGCAGCGAAGGCCGAGGTAAGCCGGCAACCTCCGACCCGGAGACCAAGCCCGCGCCGGATTCGTAACCCTCTGTGCTTATCGGAGCTAACCCCATCTGAGTTGTTGTCCTTCCACCCTGGACGAATACTATATATCCACAGATCGCAACTTCTACTCCATCACCGTGAGCCAAAGGGCCGACCAACGTGCAGCACCGGATGCTGACCCAGCTATGAAGAAGTTTATTGAACTGACAAGAGTATTCGTCGTAGCCTTTTTATGCGTTTCGGTGGCTGCCGATCAGCAGCCTTTCCTAGTCATCTCGACGGTAGACGCGTCGACCATCGCGGGGCGGCCTGTTGCATTGGACAATGAGGGAAAGCTCCTCCCGTGGCCGATGCCGGATAACATCGGATACTCCTACTCTGCATATTTCCTTTCGCAATGGACGATTGTCTGGGACCAATATAACCGTCAGAGGCTGCCCTATTATTTCTGCTGTTTCGATTTCGACCGCACGACATTTGAATTGATCCCGGACCACCATTGGGTCAATTCCACGGGCTATCTACGTGCGATGATGCAGGGCTTTATCGAACGCCTTTATTCCTATACTGGGGATCCGCACACTCTTGAGTTCCTCGAGAACTTTGTGGATTACGAACTGGAAAATGGATTAACTCCCGAAGGTTATGCGTGGTCGCAGGTGCCTTACCCGTCTGCGAATCCGGGGAGCGAGCGCTACACAGGATGGAGCCAGCATGGGGACGATTTTGTCGAGCCTCACGTAGTCGGCGAAGACGGCTATGCCTATCTCCGGCTTTATGAAATGACGGGGAACACGAAGTACCTGCGCGCGGCGATTCGCTGCGCCAACGCGCTCGCCAAGAATTTTAAGCCCGGCGATGAAAGCAACTCACCATGGCCGTATCGATGCCATGGGCGCGACGGCAGCCTGAAAAACGGAAAGGGAATGTTCCCTTATTCCGCAAACGTCGTCGAGCCGATCATGCTGTTCGACGAACTGATGCGGATCGATCAGGGAGACACCGCTTCCTATAAAAAGGTCCGTGAAGGCGCATGGGACTGGTTGATGAAATACCCGATGCGCAACAATGTGTGGGTTGGTTACTTCGAAGACGTCCAGGGCAGCATGGATAATATGAACCAGGTTATTCCGCTCGAATTTGTGCGCTATGTCCTGCTGCATCCGGAGAAGGACCCCGAATGGCGCGTGCATTCACGGCAGCTAATTGACTGGGTGAAGACCACACCAAAGTGGCCAAAATATATAGTGCACGGCGCAATGGTTACAACCGAGCAGGGCAACGGAAAGGAATTCTGTTGCAACGCGCCGAACCAGTGCTGCGACAGCCACAGCTCAAGACTTGCTGCCGTCGAAGCCATCTACTACGCCAAAACCGGAGACATCGATTACAAACAGGCTGCATACCGAACCTACAACTGGGTCACATATTTTCAGGGACTTCCTCCCGCAGCTCATGCTCCCTTCAGCAATCAGTGGTGGTTTACCGATGAATTTGCGGATGGGCCTCGCAGGATGATGGATGCCTTCTGGGCGGTGCCGGAATGGGCTCCAGCCGATGAGTCGCATCTTCTCGGCTCTCCCTCTGTAGTCACGAAGATCGCATACGGTGCGGGCAGAGTCACGTACTCGACCTTCGATGCGGACTCGACGGATGTGCTTCGCCTCAACTTTGTTCCGGACTCAATCAGTGTCGGAGGAAGGCCGGTCTCTCGCCGCGACGATTTGCAGCACGAAGGATACACCTTCGACGAAGAGACCCGTACACTCTCGATTCGTCACACAAGTTCCAGAGATGTAGACATTCAGGGAAAGAGCGATCAGGTGCCGCCTTCGTTCATCACCTTTGACGATCCGCATCTTCCTGCCGGAACACCCTTGCTCGGGCAATATCCCTCGGGGTTGGTCGACTGGGGCCGCGGTGAGTGGGAGATAGGCACGCCCTCTGGAAAATTCGGGACTTTTACGCTGAGACGGTCGGATCCAAAAACGACACGGGGGGAACTGAGCTTTTACGCGCCACGCATCTTCGCAGGTGTGGATGTTTATAACGACGGAGATGTCAATGCAACAATGACGATTCGTTCGCCTAAGATTCGCGAGGTTGCCTACACGATCAAGCCCAAAGAACTTCGTCGTATAAAGACCGGCTGGCATGATCCGAGTTCCAAAGTGATCTTCAACTTTACAAACGGGCAAGCACTGCGCTTCGACAACCTCGCCTATAGTCATCCATGATCTCTTCATCCCATTCGCCCATTGATAAGCACGCACCTCAAGTTCTGTGCCCATCTGCGGATATTAGTCGGCGAGAAGAGCCAGAAGTCAGCTTTGAGGAACTGTGACCCGGCTGAGTGCGTTCACGGGCTGATGCCCTCTAAGCCCGTTTCCGGCCAACTTCCCGTTGGCCAGACCCACCGGAAAGTCCCCAGCTTTGATGAATATAGAACCTAGAGCGCGGAAGCATCCGTAACGGCGCTGCCGCTAGACCTCTGATGGCTCAGAATTCTTGTGCTCTCGGGCGACCACGATTTTGTTTATTCGATCGGTGGGCTGCGAGATTGCATACTGCCTCGCTCGCTTACCCTCAAGGGGATTTGATGAATTTATACGCCATTAAAGTTTGGTTTCAGTTCCTTGAATTCACACCAAAGCGCTTGCTTCACAAGGGATATGGCTCCTAGCATGTAATTTCTGAGAACCCTGCCAGGCTGATCCGCGCACAGAGGTGCCGTTTCGGGGTCTGCCTTCCTAATCAACAGAACCGCGTCGAGAAGTGGGAATACGAACAGCGAGGTGCAACATGCAGACGCCGACATCCCCGGAACCAACGGTGCAGATCGAAGAGTATCGCACTGCAATCAGTGTGGAGGCCTTGAAACACGCCGTTCTGGACAACCTTTTCTACCTGGTGGGAGTGAGCCAGGAGACTGCCAGTGATCAGGAGTTTTTTACGGCAGTCGCATACACGGTGCGGGACCGCATATTGGCGCGATGGTTCTCGACCTGGGAAAGGTACAAGCAGCACGACGTCCGCGTTGTGTGCTACCTGTCGGCTGAGTTTTTGATGGGCCCCTATCTAGCAAACAATCTCCTCAACCTCCAGCTTGAGGCTGCCGTCCGGCAAGCAGTTGCCGAATTGGGCCGTGACCTTGATCGCATTGTGGAGGAGGAACGCGAACCGGGCCTGGGCAATGGCGGCTTGGGCCGGCTGGCGGCCTGCTATCTGGATTCCATGGCAACCGAGGGGGTTCCTGCAATTGGGTATGGTATTCGGTACGAGTTCGGGATCTTCCAACAGAAAATCCAGGACGGCTGGCAGGTGGAGCTCACCGATTATTGGCTCCGATATGGAAATCCCTGGGAAATCCGGCGGCCGCACGAAGCGGTAAACGTGGGCTTCGGTGGTCACACCGAAGGCTGGTCGGACTCAACCGGGAAATACAAGGTGCGTTGGGTTCCCGCCCACCCCGTGAGGGGGATTCCCTACGACACTGCAATTCTGGGGTATCGCTCGGGTATAGCCAATGACTTGCGGCTATGGAGGTCCGAATCCACAGAGTCGTTCTACTTCGATCGCTTTAATAGTGGCGACTATCAGGGCGCTGTTGCCGGCAAGGTGTTTGCTGAGAACATCTCCAAGGTTCTGTATCCGAATGATGAAGAGATTCAGGGCAAAGAGCTTCGCCTCCAGCAACAGTACTTCTTCACCTCGTGCGCCATACAGGACATGATCAGGCTCCATTTGCGTGTCGGCCGGCCGATTGAAAGCTTTCATGAGAAGTGGGCGATTCAGCTGAATGACACGCATCCTTCGATCGGTGTCGCGGAACTCATGCGGCTGCTGGTGGACGAGCACGACCTGGTTTGGGAGAAAGCGTGGGAGATCACGTCTCACACCTTTAGCTATACCAATCACACGTTGCTTCCGGAAGCGCTGGAGCGTTGGCCCTTGCCCATGTTCGCCTCGCTTCTTCCCCGCCACATAGAAATCATCTATGAGATCAATGCGCGCTTTCTGGATCTCGTGCGCAAACATTTTGACGGTGATCAGGAACGGGTCTCGCGGATGTCGATCATCGACGAGCAGGGCGAGAAACACGTGCGCATGGCAAATCTGGCATGTGTTGGAAGTCACCGGGTGAATGGTGTCGCTGCATTGCATACGGAGCTACTGAAGAAGGATGTGCTCCGCGATTTCTACGAATTGTGGCCTGAAAAATTCATTAACATAACGAATGGAGTAACGCCGCGGCGTTGGCTTGCAGTGAGCAACCCGGAGCAATCGGCCCTGATGACCCGCAGCATAGGAGATACGTGGATCGGCGATCTGGACGAACTCAAACGGCTCGAAGCATTTGTCGAAGACGCGGCCTTTCGTGCCGATTGGCGCAAGGTGCAACATGATGTCAAGGCGCGGTTGGCGCGTTACATATTAGAGGAGACTGGCGTCTCGGTTGATCCCAGCTCCATGTTCGACGCTCAGGTCAAGCGAATCCACGAGTATAAGAGACAGCACTTGAATGTCCTCCATATCCTTACCCTGTATTTCCGCCTAAAGCAGAACCCCAGCCTGGAAATGACGCCGCGGACCTTCTTGTTTGGTGGCAAGGCAGCGCCGGGATACTTCATGGCTAAATTGATCATCAAGCTCATCAACTCCGTCGGGGAGATCATCAACAATGATCAGGATGTGAAGCACCGTTTGAAGGTGGTCTTCCTCCCCAATTACAACGTTACTTTCGGACAAAAAGTTTATCCGGCTGCGGATCTCAGCGAGCAAATATCGACTGCCGGCAAAGAAGCCTCCGGAACAGGAAATATGAAGTTCGCCATGAATGGAGCGCTCACGATTGGAACCCTCGATGGGGCAAACATTGAGATCAGGGATGCTGTGGGTCACGAGAATTTCTTTCTCTTCGGTCTTACTGCGGATCAGGTGTCGTCCCAGCTGTCAGAGGGGTATCACCCCCGCGCGATCTACGAATCCAACCCCTTCCTGCGGGAGATCATCGATGCCCTCGCATCGGGCCGGTTCTCGCATGGCGATGGCAGCCTGTTCCGCCCGCTTCTAGAACAGTTGCTCCACCACGATCCATATCTTCTCTTCGCCGACTACCAGTCGTATATCGATTGCCAGGATCAGGTGAGCAAAACCTATCGGGACCAGGAAAAATGGTCCAGGATGGCGATTCTGAATGCTGCCAGGATGGGACAGTTTTCCTCCGACCGCTCGATTCGCGATTATGCCCAGAACATCTGGCGAATAAAGGGACTTGACTAGGCTGTATCGTCATACGGGCCGGGTTCCGCGGATGACCCCGCCCGTGCCAGGGGAGCAGATATGGTTATATTCTTCCTGAAAAGGTGCACCGACCTTTAGGAGCATTCAATGGCGACAGAAGCGAAAGTGCAATCGCGTATTTCTCCCCTGGCAGGGAAGCCCGCTCCGAAAGAGATGCTGATTGATGTTGACGATCTCAACCGGCAATATCTCGAACGCCGCCCCGACTTAAGCGATGCAACTCAGATGGTCAGCTTCGGAACCAGCGGCCACCGGGGCACGCCCCTGAAAGGGACGTTTACCGAGGCACACATTCTGGCCATCACCCAGGCCATCTGCGACTACCGGCGGATGCAAGGCACCGACGGTCCGCTCCTCATGGGCAAGGACACCCACGCCCTATCCGCGCCCGCCCAGACCACGGCTCTCGAAGTGCTGGCCGCCAACGGCGTCGAGACAATGATCCAGCACAACGACGGCGTCACCGCCACGCCAGTCATTTCGCATGCGATCCTTGCCTATAATCGAGGCCGCAAAGACCATCTCGCGGACGGCATCGTCATCACGCCCTCGCATAATCCGCCCGAGGACGGGGGCTTCAAGTACAACCCTCCAAACGGTGGTCCTGCCGACACCGATGTCACTAAGTGGGTCGAGCAGCGCGCGAATGATCTGCTCAGGGCTAACAACATCGACGTAAAGCGCATGCCTTATTCGCAAGCCATCAAGGCTGCCACCACTCACGAGGAAGACTTCGTCCTGCCGTATATCAAGGACCTGAAAAATACTGTGGACATGGACGCGATCAAACACGCCGGCCTAAAGATGGGAGTGGATCCGCTCGGCGGCGCATTCGCGCCTTACTGGGACCAGGTCAATTCGATCTACGGGCTTGAAATCGTAGTTGTGAATCCCGTCATCGACCCGACCTTCTCGTTTATGACAGTCGACCACGACGGCAAGATTCGCATGGACTGCTCCAGCCCTTACGCCATGGCCGGCCTCGTGCGCCTGAAGGACAAGTATCAGGTCGCCTTCGCCAATGATCCCGATTCCGATCGCCACGGGATCGTCACTCCATCCTCGGGCCTGATGAATCCCAACCACTATCTGGCGGTTGCCATCCAGTATCTGCTCACGCATCGTCCGGAGTGGCCTGCGAGCGTCATTGTCGGCAAAACAGTGGTCAGCAGCAGCATGATCGACAGGGTCGTCAGCAGCCTCGGCCGGCAACTGTCAGAGACGCCGGTCGGTTTCAAGTGGTTCGTTCCGGGTCTTTTTGACGGATCGTTCTGCTTCGGCGGTGAAGAGAGCGCCGGGGCGAGCCTGCTGCGCCGCGATGGCACCGTGTGGACGACGGACAAGGATGGTCCCATCATGGATCTGCTGGCGGCGGAGATCACTGCGCGCACCGGAAAGGATCCAGGCCAGCACTTTTCCGAGCTGGCTCATAAATTCGGAATGCCCTACTACACGCGTATCGACGCGCCCGCGAGCCCCGAGCAAAAAGCCAGACTCAGCAAGCTGTCACCCAACTCGGTGAAGGAATCGCACCTCGCTGGCGAGCGAATCATAGCCAGGTTGACCAATGCTCCCGGCAATAATGCGCCTATCGGCGGCCTGAAGGTCGTCTCTGAAAACGGCTGGTTCGCAGCCCGGCCTTCGGGCACCGAGAACCTCTACAAGATTTACGCGGAGAGCTTCAAGGACGAAGCCCATCTTGACAGCATAGTGGATGAAGCTCAGCAGATCGTCACGAATGCGCTTGCCTGATATCTTCTCCCTGATTGATTTAGTCGTCAGATATCTGCTCGCTCGAGGGCCAGGTTCATTAGTGTCTGGTGAGTTCCGATGCTTTCGGGGCCGCTTGCTCCATCTTCCGGATGCAGCTGAGTGTATTTTGCGTCAGATCCGAGAACCCATGCCTCCCGCTCGTCGCGAAGGCAGATATCGAGGATTTCCCAAAGGCGCTGCTTGGGGCCTGCAGCAAATACAGGCGTGACCACTTCGATCCGCTTGGACAGATTACGGAACATCCAGTCCGCCGACCCAATGCAATATTCGCCTTCCGCAAGGTCCTCGGTGCCATTGGCGAAGTAGAAGATGCGCGAATGTTCTAGAAAACGCCCGATGATGGAGCGAATGCGAATGTTTTCGGTGTGGCCCGGCACTCCTGGACGGAGGCAGCAAAATCCGCGAATGATGAGATCTATCGGTACACCCACCTGCGAGGCCTCGCACAGGGCCTCGATCATGTCCGGGTCTTCCAGCTGGTTCATTTTGGCGACAATACGCGCGGGCCGTCCGTCGCGCTTGTTCTGAATTTCGCGGTGGATGAGATCAAGCAGCCGCGGCCGCATGGTTAGTGGAGCGACCAGGAGTGAGGCGCAGTGGGGCTGGTCCGCGTGCCCGGTGAGATAGTGAAATAGATTCACAGCATCACTGGTAATCCGATGATCGCACGTGAACAAGCCGACGTCAGCATAGAGCCTGGCTGTCTTTACGTGATAGTTCCCGGTGCCGATGTGCACGTAGCAGCGTAAACCGTTTGCCTCTTTACGAACTACCAGTGCCGTCTTAGCGTGCGTCTTTAAACCGCTGACCCCGAAAGTAACGTGGGCGCCGGCGCGTTCGAGTTCGGCTGCCCAATGCAGATTGCGCTCTTCATCGAAGCGCGCCTTGATCTCCATGACGCACGCGACTTGCTTGCCCCGCTCCGCTGCCCTGATCAGCGATTTGACGAAAGGCGTATCGTCGCCGATGCGGTAGGCGGTCATCTTGATCGAGACCGTTTGTGGATCGTCGGCCGCCCAGCTGATGAAGTGCTCGACGGTGGCATCAAAGCTGTCGTAGGGGTGATGAACGAGAAAGTCTCCCGCACGAATGGCAGCAAAGATATCTTCGTGGCCGTTTGAGAGGAATGCGGGTGTCAGCGGTGTCCACTCGCGGTCGCGTAATGCGGGTTTTGGCAGCCCTACAAGCTCAAAGAGGGTAGTATAGTCAGCCAACTCTTTCAGATTGTAGAGATCCGTCTTCTCAAGATCGAGGCGCTCGCGCAGCATCTCCTCGATTCCCGGATCTGCGCCGGGCCCAAACTCAAGCCGCACTACCGGCTCATAGCGGCGCTGGCGAATCTCTTCTTTTACCTGCGCACGATAGTCAGCCGAGGATTCATCGTCAAGTTCGACCTCAGCATCGCGGGTGATCCGCATAACGGCGATTTCGCTGATCTCCATGCCGCTGTAAAGTTTGTGCAGATTGCCTCGAATTACCTGGGAGAGCGGGATCAGCAGCTTTTGACCGGATTCAAGGTCCGCTTCCACGGGGATCCACTGTTTGAGTACTCCAGGGACCTTCACGCGGGCAAACATCGATTCACCCTTGGCCACATCGCGAACACGGAACACCAATGAGGTAGACAGGTTGGAAAGAAACGGAAAGGGATGGACGGGATCGATGACCAATGGCGTCAACGCAGGAGACAACTGGGAATCAAAATAACTGCTGGCCTCCTCCTGTTGCCGCGGAGTGAGCTCGGACCAATAACGCAAAAAGACCCCGTGTTCGGCCAGACGGGGAATGATCACGTTGCGGTAGCACTCTGCCTGGCGCTCAAGCTGGGGCAGCAATTTTTCGCGAACCTGCTGCAAGAGCGCACGCTCAGCTTCGCTGGCTCCATGGCGCAGCACAGCCAGGCGCTTCATGAAGAACTCATCGAGGTTCGATGTAAAGATGGCGAGGAACTTGGCTCTTTCGAGCAGCGGTGTACGTTCGTCGAGAGCCTCGGCCAGCACGCGCTCGTTGAAGTCGAGCCAGCTCAGGTCCCTGTCGATCCAAATCCCGGGCAGGGCAGGTGATAAAGCCGCGTTGAGAACGCCGTGATCGCCAATCGATGCTAAGACAGTTGTTGCCATAAGATTTTTCCCCGATGCCTGCTTCCGCAGCTTCCTGTGACGCTAAAGATTTTACGGTCCACGTATGGGCAAGAATGTGAATAAGTGGTTTCAATGAAGAATTCATTTGCCAGCACTGCCGGAAAATTGCCGACATTACTTTGAGCTAAGACTCCTTCTCCGTCTGGCCGTTCTTCAAAAAGAGCTGCAGGGCGCATCCCCGAGCTACTTACGGCAGTGCCAGACAGATCAGACTGGAGTGGCCATGGCTCTGAACGGACGCCGTCGGCATCATGCCGCACAAGGTCAGCGCGCCAAAGCAATTACCTGCTCGAGCGATTCGCCGAGCCAGTTCTCCATTTTTAAGATCGATCATTCTGCTCCTCGTTTCTTTGCAGCACATGCAACGAACTCTGCTCCAAGGCGAGCAGAATGCGATCAACGCACTCCTCCGCGCTGTGGGCGACGGTGTCGAGGCGAACTTCGGGTGACATCGGAGATTGGTACTCGCTGTCGATACCCGTAAAATTTATCAATTCTCCACGTCGTGCCTTGGCGTAAAGTCCCTTTGGATCGCGTCGCTCGCATTCATCGAGCGGAGTGTCGACGAAGATCTCCAAGAATTCTCCAGCTTCGAAGTGCGACCGGGCAGTTTCTCGTTCGGCCCGATACGGGCTAATGAACGCGACGATCACCACGAGCCCTGCGTCCACAAGCAACCGGGAGACTTCCGTTACGCGCCGAATGTTCTCAACACGATCGGCCTGGGAGAATCCAAGGTCTCGGTTCAGACCGTGGCGAACGTTGTCGCCATCGAGTACATAAGTGTGCCTTCCCGCTGCGAACATGCGCTTTTCAAGGAGGTTTGCGATGGTTGATTTTCCAGATCCGGGAAGCCCCGTGAGCCAAAGGCAGACGGGCTTCTGCAGCTTTTGCCTGGCGCGAGCGCTTTTGTTGATCTCGGACGCCTGCCAATGGGTATTCGCGGCCCGGCGCAGAGCGAAATCAATCATCCCTGCGCCGACAGTCTGGTTCTCAAGCCGATCCACCAGAATGAAACTGCCGAGGCGCCTACATCGGTTGTACGCTTCAAAGGGTACAGGTCGGTCAAGGGAGAGGTTGACGACGCCAATGTCGTTCAATCCGAAAGATCGCGTTGCCAGACGTGTTCCGAGTCTAACGTCAACCTGGTACTTGATCGCGGTTATAGTCGCTACCGCCTGGCACGTATGAAGATTGAATATATAGGACCGCCCTGCAAACAGGTGATGTTGCGAGAGGCACAACAACGTTGCTTCGAATTGGTCACTTAACTGTGCGGGATCGGACGCTGATGCAATTACATTTCCGCGAGTTACGTCGATCTTTTCCTCGAGACAGATGGTGATGGAATCTCCGGCCAGGGCCGTCAGCCGCTCCTCCTTCCACGCAACAATGGATCGAACTTTGCTCTCCGTTCCGCCCGGCACGATTCGTACGCGATCACCGACCTTCACTTGCCCGCTGGCGACGCGCCCGCAATAGCCGCGGAAATCCTGGCTCGGCCGATTCACCCATTGCACAGGCATACGAAACCCCAGCTCCGCTGCGCTGCAATTCACGTCAATCTCCTCCAGACATGTGAGGAGGCTTGGACCCGTGTACCAGGGCGCGGCGGAACTGCCCTGGGTGATGTTGTCGCCATGCAGGGCCGAAACCGGAATTGCCTGAAACGACCCGAATCCAAGCCCGCTCACTCCTTGCCGGAATTCCCGAGTTATTTCGTCGAAGACAGTTTCATCCCAGTTGACGAGGTCCATCTTGTTCACTGCCATCACCAGATGCCGGATGCCGAGCATGGCGACGATCCTTGCGTGGCGATAGGATTGGCTTTGTAATCCCTTGCTTGCATCCGCCACCAGGACTGCCAGGTCGGAAGTCGAAGCTCCAGTGGCCATATTGCGCGTGTACTGTTCGTGCCCGGGTGTATCTGCCACGACAAACCGACGCCGCTGCGTGGTGAAGAAACGGTAAGCAACGTCGATGGTGATACCCTGTTCGCGTTCTGCCTGTAGGCCGTCGACAAGCAGCGCCAGATCCATCGCCTCGCCCTGTGTTCCGTAGCGGGTGGAGTCCTTGGCCAGGGCCGAAAGCTGGTCCTCGAATATCTGTTTTGATTCCCACAGCAGCCGCCCGATCAGAGTCGACTTGCCATCGTCGACGCTGCCGCAGGTAACGAAATGCAGAGCATCCCGCATCAGAAGTAGCCCTCTTGCTTCTTCCGCTCCATGGAAGCAACCTGATCGAAATCTATCAATCGACCCTGACGCTCCGAATTTTTGGCGGTTTGTACCTCACGGGCAATCTCGCTCACGGTGCTTGCCGTACTCTCCATCGCGGCGGTCAGCGGATAACAGCCGAGGGTCCTGAACCGGACGACTCGCATCTCGGGTGTTTCACCCGGATTGAGCGGAAATCTGTCGTCGTCGACCATGATCCATTGTCCCGAACGCCTGACCACCGGCCGGGCCGCGGCAAAGTACAACTGCACGATCGGGATATTCTCCTCGGCGAGATATTGCCAGACATCGGCCTCGGTCCAGTTGGAAAGCGGAAACACCCGAATTGTTTCTCCAGGATGGATTCGAGCGTTATACAGATTCCATAACTCCGGTCTTTGTATCTTTGGATCCCATCTATGCCCGGCCGAGCGAAAGGAAAATATCCTCTCCTTGGCGCGTGACTTTTCCTCATCGCGCCTCGCACCGGCGAGAATGATGTCAAAGCCCCATGCGTCGAGAGCCTGTCTCAACGCCTCGGTTTTCATCATTGTGGTGTAACGCTCGGAGTCATAGGTGAACGGGTTCACACCCTGGGCAAGCCGCTGTTGATTGGTGTGCACCAGTAGCTTTATCCCAGTTTCGGCAGAGATCCGGTCGCGGAACGAGATCATCTCGCGGAATTTCCATGTTGTATCAATGTGAAGAAGTGGGAGTGGAGGCACCGCCGGCCAGAATGCCTTTCGCGCCAGGTGCAGCATGACCGAGGAGTCCTTGCCGATCGAATACATCATGACCGGCTTGTCCGATAGGGCTACCGCTTCGCGGATTATTTCGACGGACTCCGCTTCAAGGCTGGCGAGATAGCCATTCATGGGAATTGATCATATAAATATCCGGGAAAAGTCGTAGCCCTCGGGGACCGCCTCTTCCAACGACCTAGCGGCAGGGCCATCAGCCCCACCGCTTGATCTCATCATCGATTGCGGTTTTTCGTTATGGACACTCCACCTGCCGCCTTCGCATCAGCCCTTGAGGGAAAGACCCCCGAGAGCCGGATCCGAGAAGCTGTCCCTTCCGGTTTCGACGTGACCCGCAAGCCGATATTTGAAAGTTGGGTCTTCGGCAACCGTGACGATAAGGTCGTACCAGTTAAAGAACTTATCCAGCGATAACTCGTCTTCGAACGTCTCGTGAGGATGGAGAAGCCGCGTGCTCACGTTACCTGAATAGGCATTGAGTAGGCTAACTTCAGTGTGCGTGGCGGCGACATTGGTGATTTTCAATCTGATTGAGCCGCGAACTTCACATTCATAGCTGGAGCGAACGTCGAGGACGGCGGCGCTGCGGCCCATGGTGCCATTGAAATAACGTACGAAGCCATTGGGTCCGTAAACCGACAAATTATAGGACGACCCAACGCTCCAGGTGTCAGCAAGTTTTTTGCCAGGTTCGACCGTGTAATTGCGCACCGCATCCGCAGCGTTGCCGGAGCGTACCTGAAAGACTACGGTCGCGCGGCCGGTATTCAAGAAGGTCAGCACTACAGTCGAACCACCGACTGACGCGTGAACATCCAACTCATAGGGCAACGCGCGCGCGGGGCGGATACCTTTTTCCTGCTTCGGCACGCCGATGATCACGCCATCCTGAGTGGGAATGAAGGTTGTGGTGTCCCCGCCTGCGAGCTCGTTCACCGGCGGCAGAAAGCCATCGGTGCTCGGCAGGCCGGTCGAGACGTGGTTCGGGTCCCTAAAGTTGAACACCGACGTCAGGTCACCTGCCACCGCACGGCGCCAGGGAGAGATATTGCGCTCGTGTACTCCAAAACGCTCCTCGATGAACTGGATCACCGAAGTAGCATCGAAGACCTGAGAATTGACGTAGCCTCCCTTGCTCCAGGGCGAGATCGCAAGGAAACTCACCCGAGTGCCGAGGCCGATCGGGCCGCTCGGGGTCGACGTTGTGACGATTTCGTTTTCGATGCTGACGGTCGAGGCCCCACCAGCGGGAGTTTGCGGCGGCGTGGGCGGCACCAGGTGGTCGAAGCTTCCGTCGGCCTCGTCGTAGTTGATGATGAAGACGGTCTTGCTGAACACCTCGGGGTTGGAGACCAGTATGTCGAAGATCTGCGAGATGTACCACGCGCCGTAGTCGATCGGCCAATCAGCGTGTTCAGTGTAGCCGGCTGGTCCCACGATCCAGGAGACCTGCGGCAGTTTACCGCCCTGCACGTCGCTTCGAAACTGTGCAAACAGCTGCTCCTGCCAGGCAAGCCAGGCAGAGCTCGGCGCACCAGAGCTCGGGATAGTGTTGATGATTCCGGTACCTGTACAGGCGTTGTCGAAAAGCGGCGTCCCCGGTGCGGAAGACTCATATTGTTTGAAGTAGAGCAACGAATTGTCGGTGAAGTTGCCAGCGAAGGAATTGCCGGTCCCGTCTCCGAAATCCGGCGCGAAAGGCACGCCGGCTATGTCCTGGTAGATCTTCCAGCTGACCCCGGCCGCCTGTAGCACCTCGGGGAACGTCTCCCAGACGAAGTACGCGTTGTTGGGGCTAAGGCCGTTGGCAGTGACCGGCCCGGCGCCGAGGCCGTCGGTGCCACCGCTGCCCAGGTAGTTCACGTTGCCGACGCAGCCCGTCCACAGGTAGCAGCGATTCGGGTTGGTCGGGCCCATGATCGAGCAGTAGTAGGCATCGCCGATCGTGAAGGCATCCGCGAGAGCGTAGTGGTAGGGAATGTCGGCGCGCGTCATGTACGACATGGCAATGGGACCCTTAGTGGCCGGCCAGCTGTCATACTGGCCCTGGTTCCAGCCAGCATGAGTGCCCGCCCAACTATGATCCGTTCCCGGCAGATAGGTGAGACCTAAGGTCGTCAGACCCGGGCTGACGCTTTCGGGATCCACGCGAAACGGCGGGATTACAGGCACCCCGTCCGATGGGCCACCCAGGTTGCCGGAGTTCGGCGGTACTCCGAATCCAGCAGCTACATTCGCGGCGCCGGCCGGTTGCAGGAAAACTGGGACCTGGGTACTGCCCGCGCCGCTCTGGAGCGGGAGATTGATCTTGACCGCGCGCGGATCGGAGTAACCGCGGACACCGCGAAGAGTGCCGAACTGATGGTCGAACGGACGGTTCTCTTGCATCAGAATAACGATGTGTTCAACATCACGAATCGTGCCTGTACGGTTGTTTGCCGGAATCGCCAGCGCCTTCGCGATGTTCGTGTTTAGCGCACCCGTTAAAGTGGTCAGGCCCAGTAACTGCAGGAATTCACGCCGGTTGGAAACGAAGGTCTTCTTGGAATTGCTCATGAAAGTGACTCCTTATTTCTGAATGGGGTGGGGGATCGGAATTGTGGAGTTCGGAAATCGCCGTTTCGAGCGACCGCTGGCCGACGGACACGCGGACACAAATCAGACACGGGCAACCTTACGCGCAGGCTTATGACGCCATGATGAACTGGTGATGAAACTTGTTTGACGGTGCGACAAATATCCAGGCTGGGTCGATATTATGGTCGAGTACCATGCAAAGCCCCTCCGTGTCCTCGCCGATTGAGCTCGAGGTGGGCCGCATCCGCGAGCTCAGCAAAGCCCGCCAACAACCCGAAGCGCTCGCCGCGGCCGAAGCTCTGGCGACTGCAGTGCCCCGGAATCGCGACGTCCTGTACCTGATCGCCGCGAACCAGCGATGCCTGAACCGGATATCCGAGGCGCTTGCAACCTTGCAAGGCCTGGAGCTAGAACATCCACGGTTCAGCCTCTTGTATCAAGAACGCGGTCATTGCTACGCGACCCTGAGGGACGCGCCGCGCGCGATCGATGCCTTCCTACGAGCCGTGAGCATCAACCCGGCGCTCACCACGAGCTGGAGCATGCTCGAACGCCTGTATCGCATGACGGGCCAGGTAGAGAATGCGGCAACGGCCGCCGAGCAGGTATCTACACTCAACCACCTGCCGCCCGAGATCGTGCGGGCCGGGAGCCTGTTCTCGGACGGCGAATTGTTTGCTGCAGAGAACATCCTCCGAGCATTTCTGCTCAAGGCCGACAACCATGTCGAGGCCATGCGGCTCCTGGCCAGAATCGAGCACCAGCGCGACGTGCTCGATGAAGCGGAAATGCTGCTCGAGGCCGCTCTGAAGCTCGCACCGAACTACCGCGCTGCTCGTTTGGATTACGTCCGGATATTAATTGACCGGCAGAAATATCTGCAGGCACGTGAAGAGATCGACACCCTGCTGAGGCTCGAACCCGCCAACAGTGATTATCTTTCACTTTACGCAGCTGCGTGCGTCGGCCTCGGAGAAGATGAGTCGGCGATCGCGGTGTATCGCCAGCAGCTCACCGGGGCGTCGGCGTCCTCCGAGCTACACGTGTCGCTCGGCCACTGCCTTAAGGCCGTCGGGCGGCCGAAGGAGGCCACCGATTCCTACCGTGCGGCGGCGGCAGCCAGACCGAGCTTCGGCGATGCCTACTGGAGCCTCGCCAATCTCAAGATCTATCGCTTTTCGCCTGAGGAGTTCGCACACATGCGCGCAGAGGAAGCCGCACCCGGCGCTTCCCCCGTCGATCGATACCATCTGTGCTTCGCCCTCGGCAAGGCATTCGAGGACCGGAAGGAATACGCTGAATCCTGGCAATTCTACGAGCGCGGCAACGCACTCAAGCGCGCCGAAAGCCGCTACCGTCCGGACATTACCGAAACTAATACGCGCAAGCAGATCGAGGTCTGCACGGCACAGTTCTTCGTCGCGTGCGCGAGTGTCGGCGTGGCTGACCCTGATCCGATTTTCATTGTTGGACTGCCACGATCCGGATCCACGCTCATTGAGCAGATACTCGCCTCCCATTCGCAGGTCGAGGGCACGCAGGAACTCGCCGACGTCCAACGGATCGTCCTCGGGTTGCAGGGGCACCAATCGGATCTCGATGATCCGCGCTATCCAGGCGTGCTGGCTGAACTTGCGCCTGAGGATTTCCGCAGACTCGGCGAGCGCTACATGACCGATACGCGCGCTTACCGTAAGCATAAGCCGTTCTTCATCGACAAGATACCCAACAACTTCCGCCACATCGGGCTCATTCACCTCATGATGCCCAACGCCAGAATCATCGACGTGCGCCGGGAGCCGATGGCCTGCTGCTTTAGCAATCTGAAACAGTTGTTTGCCAGGGGACAAGAGTTCACCTACAGCATCGAGGACATCGCTCGCTACTACCGGACTTATCTCGAGTTGATGCAACACTGGGACGCGGTGCTTCCGGGACGGGTACTGCGAGTCTGGTACGAAGACGTCGTCGAGGATCTCGAGGGAAACGTGCAGCGCATTCTGGAATTCTGCGGTTTGGAATTCGAACCAGCCTGCGTCGAGTTCTACAGGACAGAACGCAGTGTCCGCACGGCAAGCTCAGAGCAGGTCCGCCAGCCGATTTTCCGCGAGGGGCTCGTCCAGTGGAAGAACTACGAGCTCTGGCTCGGCCCGCTCAAGGACGGTTTGGGCGATGCACTGAGTCGCTACCGTGAATAGGCCTCGGTGGCAGAATAGGCGTCGGTGGCAATGAATCATTACGCTGACGGGGAAGCTTAATCATGAATCCTTCAAATCGGCTGATCAGAAGCTGCAGGCACCGCTCCCAATGCCGGAAATTCGCCTGTAAACCAGTACCAGCAATTTTGTTCTTCATCTATTTCGTTAAGACTTCCGACCTCAAAGTGAACACCTGAAGGAGCGGCTCCCGACCATCCCGCCCGACGCATCCCCCTTTGCAAAAGCAGTGTGCTTTGTTAGGCTTAACGGGCTCAATGGAGTCGGGTAAAGATGCTCAATAGATCGTTCGACTTCGCTGCCTCAATCCTCACCCTTTTCATTGCTTTAACGATGTCGCTCTTGGCGCAGGAGTCCGCGGGCCCCGTACCTCGGACTACCGCCATCGACCAGCGCGTCGATGCCATGCTCGCCAAAATGACCCTTGAGCAGAAACTCGAGCTCATCGGGGGCGAGGAAGACATGTTCATTCGCGCCGTACCCGCTGCCGGCTTTCCCCGACTCAAAATGTCCGACGGCCCTGATGGCGTTCGCACCTGGGGACCGGACACTGCCTATGCCGGCGGTATCGCGCTCGCGGCAACCTGGGACCCCGACCTCGCTCAACGCATGGGTGTTTCGATCGCGCAGGACGCGCGCGCACGCGGTGTTCACTTCATTCTCGGCCCGGGCGTGAACATCTATCGCGCGCCCCAGAACGGCCGCAACTTCGAGTACTTCGGCGAAGATCCTTTCCTCGCCGCACACACCGCTGTCCCATATATCGAAGGCGTGCAGAGCCAGGGCGTCATCGCCACGGTCAAGCACTACGCCGCCAACAATCAGGAGTTTGACCGGCACAACGTCAGCTCCGACGTTGACGAGCGGGCCCTGCGCGAGATCTATGCGCCCGCCTTTGAAGCGGCGGTGAAGGTCGCGAATGTGGGCTCGGTGATGAACTCCTATAACCTGCTCAACGGCATTCATGCCACGCAGAACTGCCACCTCAACAATGACATCCTCAAGAAGGAGTGGGGCTTCGACGGCATCCTCATGTCCGACTGGGATGCCACCTATGACGCCGTCGGCGCGGCCAACTGCGGCCTCGATCTCGAGATGCCCAGCGGTAAATTCATGAACCCCACGAACCTGCTGCCGGCAATCAAGAGCGGCAAGGTGAGCGAGGCCACGATCGACGATAAGGTTCGCCGCATCTTCCGCACCGCCATCCGCTTCGGATTTCTTGACCGCGATCAGACAGACCTGAGTATCCCCGAAGATTCGCAGACTGGCCGTCTGGTTGCACTCGACGAAGCCCGAGAGGCCATTGTTCTTCTCAAGAATGAGGGCAATCTGCTTCCGCTCAGTACCGAAAAAGTCCACACCATCGCTGTCTTCGGAACTGACGCATGGCCGGCGGTGCCCGGCGGCGGCGGCAGCTCAACGGTCACGGCCTTTGCTCCCGTGAGCATCATGACCGGGATGTCGAGTTATCTCGGCGACAAAGTGAAGGTTCTCTACGCGGGCGGCCTGCCTACGACAGAAGACTTTTTCATGAATACGGAATTCTATGAGAAGCCCGGCGCACCCCATGCCAACGGATGGGAAAGCAAGTCCGTCAAAATCGAAACCTTCAATAACCCGAACTTCACAGGCATCCCGCAAGTGACCTTCGCGCCGCGCATCGCCTCCTACAAGTCCGAGGAGTGGACGCCGAAAGCTCCGCACCCGCAGAGCACTCGCATAACCGCGCAATATATGCCGAAGAAAACTGGCTCGCACCTCGTTCTCGTCGGAGCTGGAGGGTCAGATGCATATAAAGTGCTCATCGATGGCAAGCAGGTCATGGAGCAATTGGCGCGCGAAGGGCAGGCGCCACAGTTTCGAGAAGTCTCCTTCACCGCAAACCAGCCTGTCAGTGTCCAGATTGACTACCTGCCCGATGCGTCTTACCCCCGCATCGGTCTTGGCATCCGCTCCGTCGACGAGTTGGTCTCGCCGGAGGTCGCCAAGCTTGCGTCGATGGCCGACGCCGCTGTCGTATCGGTCGGCTTCGGCCCCTCCACTGAGAGCGAAGGCTTCGACCGCACCTACGCGCTGCCCTGGGGACAGGATCAGCTTGTCCAGACCGTCAGCGCCACCAATAAGAACACCATTGTGACCATCACCGCGGGCGGCGGCGTAGATACGCACCGGTGGCTCGCTAGCGTTCCTGCGCTGCTGCACAACTGGTATCCGGGCCAGGAAGGCGGCACGGCGATCTCGGAAATTCTCTTCGGCGCGCGCTCGCCCGAAGGCCATCTCCCCATCAGCTTCGAACACTCGTGGGAGGAGAACCCGGTCCACAACAACTACTACCCCGCGCCTGTGCCGGCTGGACAGACGCCGCATGTCCAGTACGCCGAAGGCATCTTCCTCGGTTATCGCTACTACATCACCATGAACAAGCAGCCGCTCTTCCCGTTTGGATTCGGCATGTCCTACACTACCTTCGCGTTCTCGAACCTGAAGGTCTCGCCGGAGACAGCTTCGGCTGATGGGCCGATTACGGTCACCTTCGACGTGGAAAACACTGGCTCGCGTGCAGGAGCGACGGTCGCGCAACTATATGTCGGCGATCCTTCGGCGAAGATCAAGCGGCCGCTGAAAGAACTGAAGGGATACCAGAAGGTCAGGATTGAGCCCGGCGTCACCCAGCATGTAACACTCACACTCGACAAGCGCTCACTCGCCTACTGGGATGTGACCTCCAACAACTGGCGCGTCGACCCGGGCCGCTTCACGGTGTTCGTCGGCGACTCCTCGGAGAACACCCCGCTGACTCAGGATTTCACCGTTCAATAGGCGTTCACTCAAGCAAGCCGGCACAAGGCTCATGTTCACGGCAGCTTTGTCTTGAAAACACGCTATCCGTGAGTCTGTTTTCCGCTTTGCTTCGTCTTAACGCCGTGGGAGACGTGCCATCCATGTCTATGTCAATCTCGGGAGCGCGACGGGCGCTGGCAGTTCTGCTCTCTTCCTCCATCGCGCTGGCCCAAGCGGTTCCCGATAAGTCCGTTACTGACCGGCCCGCTCCCACACCCACAATTCAAATCACTTCCCGCATCGTCTATGTTGACGTCGTCGTCCGCGACACCTACGGCCGCATCGTCCGCGGGCTCACCGAAAAGGATTTTCGCTTGCTCGAAGACGGCAAGCCGCAGAAGATCGATTTCTTCCGTGACCATACGCATGATGAGCCGACGGCGCCTGCGAAAACAACCAATGACGGCGCGCTGAACTTTAGCAATATAGACACGAGTGGCCAGGCTGCGAACTCGGTCAACATTATTCTGTTTGATTTTTTTAATACCGCTCCCCAGGATCAGCTTTACGCACGCAAGCAGATGATTCGCTTCCTCGAGAACCTGCCTCCCGGCCGTCAAACCGCGCTCTTCGTTCTCGGCACCCACCTAAGAATGTTGCAAAGCTTCACCGGCAGCACCGACCGCCTGCTGGCCGCCGCGAAGGCGATGCAGCTGGAAACTTCGACCGTAAAAACAGTCGGCGCGCAACAGCAGGATATCTACATGGCGCAGGCATTTGCCGCTGCGGTAGGCAGAAGTGCATCCGGGATAAATCCCGTCAGCGATGGCACCACTCTGCAGGGTGGCGAGGATGCGCAGCATGCGGCCGACATTACGAAAACGGCTCTCGACCAGATCTCCGCTGCGGTCAGCGGCTATCCAGGCCGAAAGAATCTGTATTGGCTCGGTGAGACGTTTCCGCTCTACGGCGGACCCACGCTTGAGATCAATGACCTCTCTCAAGCCATAGCCGGCAATACCATGAGCACGGTGGATATGGCTGACGCCAACCGCGGAGTCGCGAGTGCGCAGATCGCGATCTATCCCATCAGCCTGACGGGGCTGGAGGTCGGAGGTATTGGGCCGGAATCAAACATGAACCCGAATAACGGTCAGGAATATGCCCGTCAGTTTAACCAACGCAACGCCATGCATGAGATGCTCAACAACATGGCCGACACTACGGGAGGCCGCGCTTACTATGGAACCAACGACTTTGCCGGTGCACTGGCTCGGGGCTTTGAAGATGGATCGAGCTACTACACGCTCGCCTATCGTCCTGAGAATCACAACTGGAACAGCCACTTCCGCAAGATTGCGTTGAAACTCGAGCAACATGGCTACTCTCTCGCCTACCGTCGCGGATACTATGCATTTCCCGATGAGCCCGCCGGACCCATCAATCCGGTAAGCGAGCTCAATGCCGCCCTGCAGCCCGACACCCCCGAATTGACACTGCTGCGGTTACATTCCAAGGTCGAGCTACCCGACGCGCAACATCCGGCCGTGCGTATCGATTCCGTTATCGACCCTGCGAACGTCGACTTCTCAACAGACGCACAGGGACGCCGTCACGCCCGCCTGCTCGTCTCCCTCATCGCCATCCCTGAAACCGAATCTCGCAGCGTAGACCACAACCAGCAGCCCATCGGGCCGCCTCAGACCTCCGGCGCTTACGTGGTCGATCTCGACCGACAGGCCTTCCAGAAGCTACTCGTCTCCGGCATGCCCATGCATCAGGAACTAGCGCTCGCGCCCGGATACTACCGCCTGCGCCTCGGCGTGACGGATCTCGCCAACCACCACATCGGCACGCTCGACATGCCGATCGTGATTGCGCAGAACTAATTCGACGGCCGGTCCTTCACCTTTACCCAGTCATCATTCGCCGGACTGGCCCCGCCGTCATCGCCCTCGCCTGACGGCGAAGATACCAACTGAGACGTACTCAAAATTGACCTTCGTATACGCTGTTGCGGCAGCCTCAGGTGTTGCCGATTGAGCGATAGCGTCCACTTGTACGGCCGCCACTTCTCTTCAGGGTGAACTCGATTCGCTCACCGGTGGAATTCTTCGTCGTCAGCGTGCAACTAGTCGAAGGTGGCGCCGGTGGCGGCCGCGTTAGACAGGCTTTGGAAGGGCGCGCACGAGGTAGGAAGCACGAGTGGCTGGAGAGTGACTTTGCCGGCTCCCGCGCCGTTGGTCGCGGAACCGATATTGGCGGTCTGCGTGACGCCGAGATCGAAGTAGTTGACATTGAATGTAAGCGCTTGCGCGCTCGAGGTGCAGGACATCTGGCCTACAGGCGCGGCGTGCGCTGTTGCAACGGTGCACAGGAAAGCAAGCAGAAATACTCAACGGCGGACGCTGAGGAGTGATGTGGCTCCGCCCTTCTGGAGCGCGGCGATATGAGCCGAGAACAGATTGATTCGGGAATGAAATTCGTTTGGGCGCATTTCCCGATTTCAAAGTCTGTTCGGTCTCAGATAGCATGCTCATGGACGCGGCCATAGTCGCGTCACACAAAAAAGAGGCTCATGCTCACCTCCCAAATCCGCCGTCTGCTCGCCGTTCTGCTCTCCCCTGCACTGGCTCTTGCACAAACTACGCCACCCGCCGCCGACAATACAATCCACGTCACCACCCGCCTTGTCTATGTCGATGTCGTGGTGCACGATTCCTCCGGCCATCTTGTTCACGGACTCACGCAGAACGACTTTAAAGTCATTGAGGACGGCAAGCCGCAGCAGATCGACTATTTCGTGGCGCATAGCTACGACATTGCGACCGCGCCTCCGGCGCCCCCGCTTCAGCGTTCGAAGACCGAATTTGCGAATGTGCCTGCGAGCGGGCCCACCGGGTCGGTGAATATGATCCTGTTCGATTTGGTGAACACTGCTCCCGAGGACCAGCAGTACGCGCGCAAGCAGATGCTCGAATTTCTGAAGGCTCTGCCGCCTGGGCAGCAGGTGGCGCTGTTTGTGCTGTCCGACCAGCTGCACATGTTTCAAAGTTTCACCGGCAGCTCCGATCTGCTGGTGGCGGCAGGGAAGCTGATTAATCCCAAGAATATGCGGCTCTACCAGTCCGACGCCGAGCAGCAGCGGGATATCGACAACCTGGGCCGCATGGAGGATGCCCTCGGCGGCCGCGATCCGGGATCGTCAATCCAGGCGCTGGCTAACCAGCTTACCGCTGAGAATGTCCAGACGGCGGAGATCCGGCAGCGCATCACCTTGATGGCATTTGCCGAAATGGCCAGCGCGGCGTCGGGCTATCCCGGACGCAAAAACCTGTATTGGCTTTCGGGGAGCTTTCCATTCAGCATTGCGACTCAGGGACAATACAACATCACCGCGCCAGTCCAGTTCAGTACGCTGAATCTGCCCAATACGCCCATCTCTGACCTGAACGCAGTGAACAATACGGCGCAGCTGGTTGCCAATTCACAGATCGCCGTTTACCCGATTAGCGCTCTGGGGCTAGACGCGGGCGGTGTAGGTGTAGAGGTGAGCGGCACCTCTACAGCATCCTTGAGCGGAACCGCGGGTCAGACCACATACGGATACGGAACAGATAGTGTGAAGCACACTTTGGGCGACACTCAGGCGCAGCAGTTCAACAACCGCAGCGCGCTGCGTGCGGCGATGAACGACATTGCCCATGAGACGGGGGGCGAGGCGGTCTTCGGATCGAATGACCTTGCCGGCGCGCTACGTCGCACCATCGAGGACGGGTCGAACTACTATACGCTGGCCTATCGTCCGCAGAACCACGACTGGGACAGCAAGTACCGGAAAATCAGGATGGAGCTGAGCCATTCGGGCTATTCGCTCAGCTACCGGCGCGGATATTTTGCCTTCCCTGCTCAGATTACGAATGCGGATACTGCCCAGGCGCTGAACGCAGCCCTGCAACCCGGCGCTCCCGAGTCCACCTTGCTGCTGCTCAAAGGCAAAGTCGAACTGCCCGACGCACAACAACCCGATCTGCACGTCGAAACGACGGTCGATGCCTCTGGCGTCGATTTCTCCACCGACGCCGCCGGTCATCGCCATGCGAAGCTGCTCGTTTTGCTGGTCGCGCTTAGCGACTCTGCGGTTCAAACGGACAACCCGCCACAGAGCTCGGGTGTCATCCGCCTCGATCTCGATCCGGCAACTTACGCGAGCGCTCTCAAAGACGGAATCCGCTTTCAGCAGAAACTCGCGCTCAAGCCCGGCCGCTACCGCATGCGTCTAGGGGTGAGCGATATGAACAACAACCGCCTCGGCACACTGGATATACCAGTCGACATCGGGCCGCAGAGCGCGGGCGGTCGTTGAATGGCCAACTGTGCCTTCGGTTTGAATGATAGGAAGGGCCACTTCAGAACCCGGTCGTAGCAGGCCAGCGAGTATCATTCCTACTCATGGCCTTTACCCTGGATCAACTCGATCATCTCGTTCTCACCGTAGCCAATATGGACGCCACCATCGACTTCTACACTGAGGTCCTGGGCATGGATCCCATAACCCTGGATGGCCGAAAGTCTCTCACTTTTGGCACGCAGACCATCACGCTTCACCAGCGCGGACATGAGTTCAACCCTCACGCCGCGCACCCCACGCCCGGCTCCGCCGACTTCTGCTTCATTACCACCACTCCCCTCGATGAAGTCGTCCGCTATGTCACCGAACTGCGGGTCCACATCGAAGCCGGACCTGTCGAGCGTAACGGCGCGATGGGCAAACTCCGCTCCGTTTATTTTCGCGATCCTGACCGCAACCTGATCGAAATCGCCAATTATCTCTGACCTCTCGAAGAACAACGATAAAATCGAGCTATGCCAGAGAACGTCTCTCCCACCGTATTCGACCGCGCCAGAAAGATCCGCCTCTTTCTTATGGATGTAGACGGCACCCTCACCGACGGCGGCGTCTGCCTCATCTCGCTGCCCAACGAAGGCGGCATCGCCGAGATGAAGGTCTTCGACGCGCACGACGGCCAGGGTCTCAGCCTCGCGCACACCATGGGCATCAAGACAGGATTCATCACCGGGCGCAAGTCTCCCGCCGTCAAGCGGCGCGCAGAAGAGCTGGGAGTAGAGTTTGTCTACCTCGGCCAGGCGAAAAAGATGGCCGCGTATGAAGAATGCATGCAAAAGGCTGGTGTCACCGAGGACGAAGTCGCCTACCTCGGCGACGACCTGCCCGACATGCCGCTCGCGCGCCGCTCCGGCCTGGCCGTCGCTGTTGCTGATGCCGCCTTCGAGCTTAAGGCCGTCAGCCACTACATCACCCAGGCCCGCGGCGGCAAAGGAGCGGCCCGTGAAGTCATCGAGCTCATCCTGAAGTCCCAGGGCCGATGGGAAGAAGCGGTGCCCAAGGCGCTCGCATAATTCACACAATTTCCAGTTGACGTCTCACAGGCTTGCCCCTATAGTGCTTCCATGTTTCGCCTTCCCCATCTGCAGAGATTTGTCGTTGATTTCGTTTGTTGTTGATGCACATCTTGCTCCACGCGAATCTTCGAGTCTTGCCTGCCCTCTGCATAGTTGAATCGTTGACTGTAGTTGTTTGATTCCCTGCTTCTGATTTAGTACTGCAGGCATAATCCCGCCGGATAACCTTCGGTGCATGCGGACTGCTTTGTCCATATCCTTTCAAATTCACTCCGCCTAACCCGCTCAGGCATTTCTGTGATGTGAGGCAGCGCGAAGATCGCACACCTTGCTTCCCCTCCCCGGCACCCAGCTGAACTGTGTCCGGGGCGCACATTGGGAATGCATAGGCCATCGCGCATCGCTCTGCGCATTTTTTGCGAGATGACCTGCGCCTTAAATCACTAAGGAGAAATCATGATGTTGCGCAAGAGTGTCTTTCAAGCGTCCTTGACCGCATTTGCATTACTCTCGTTCTCGCTGCTGGCTTTTCAGCCGGCCGCTGCTCTCACCAAAGACGGACACAACGTGCCCAAGGGCGTCGAGATGGCTTCCGACCGGGGACGCGTCGATCCAAACCAGGAGTTCAATCTCACCGTTGTGCTGAAGTTGCACAATGAGGCGGAATTCGACACGGTCGTCGAGGACCTCTACGACCCCAAATCTTCCAGCTATCATCATTGGCTTACGGAGCGTGACCTTGAAAAGTACGCACCCACAGCGGCCGAATTTGAGACCGTAAAGAAAGAGCTGGTCAGCCACGGCTATAGCGTTATTTCGTCTGACCCGCAACGTTTCTCCATCCGGGTACATGGAACGGCCGGGATCACCGAAGAGGCCTTCCAGACCGAATTGCACACCTTCAGCCATAACGGCAAAGTCTTCCAGGCGCATATCCGCGACGCGCAGTTGACGGGCGAAGCCGGAAAGCTGGTCGATTCCGTCGCCGGACTCGAGCGCCATCAAGTACGGCCACTCATCACCGTTGCGACGAATCCGCGCACCGGTAAACCTCTGTTTAAGAAGGTGGTGACCAAAGCCGACCTGGGATCGACCCTGTTGAGCAGCATCACGGGAACGGCGCTGTCCCCGGCCGCCGAATTTACCTATCCCACCCCTGGATCCGCGTTGCCCATCGGCATCTTCTACGGGAATGTCTATGACATTAATCCATCCCTGGCAGTCTCCTATACGCCTGCTCAGTTGCAGAAGCACTACGGCCTCACGCCGCTCATTAGCAAGGGATATGACGGCTCCGGGCAGACTATCGCATTGGTCGAGGCCTACGGCTACGCTGCCGCCGAGTCGGATGCGAATGCGGCAGCAAGCGTGTTCAAGTTGCCGGCACTCAACTCCAGCAACTTCTCGGTCATCTACCCCGAGGGCAAGCCTCTCAATCCGAATGCCGCCGATCTGACGGGATGGACCGTTGAGATTGCCTTAGACATTCAGTCATCTCATGGCATTGCCCCTGGAGCCAAAATCCTTGTCGTGGCCTCGGCAGGTCAGGACAACGAAGACCAGATCGCATCGCTCCAGTACATCATTAGCCACAAGCTCGCCAACACCGTCTCCAACAGTTGGGAAAACGACGACGAAATCATCGCCGGGCCGGCCGAGGAGAACGCCTTTAATTCGGTCCTCAAGCTCGGAGCGGCCGCCGGCATATCCTTCCAGTTCTCCAGCGGCGATAGCGGCGACCTGGGTTTGGGCACGCCGGTTGGCGCTGTGGGAGTGCCCTCGAATTCGCCTTGGGCAACCGCCGTCGGCGGCACCAGCATCCTCAATAACCCCTACGGAAGCAATGACATCGTAGCAGGCTGGGGAAATAACGTTTCCTATGTCAATGAATTTGGCGTGGTGGATCCGCCCTTCGGCTTCTTCCTTGGCGGCGCGGGTGGAGGCGAAAGTCAATATTTCTCCAAGCCCTCCTGGCAGCACGCGCTTCCGGGAACCGGCCGCCAGGTACCAGACGTTTCTGCTCTCGCAGATCCCTATACCGGATTCCCGATCGTATTCACCAGCAGTGGCGTTCAGTACGCCGAAGGGGGGTGGGGCGGAACGAGTCTCGCTAGTCCGATCTTCACCGCAATATGGGCCATTGCCGATCAGTACAACGGTGCTCCTCTCGGACACGCTGGTGCCGCCGTCCCAAAACTGAAAACCGGTCAGATAACCGATGTCTTACCAACCTCAAGCCTGAACACCACTGACCCCACGGGAAGCATCGTTGATTCCAGTGGCGCCACCTTCTACTCTGCAACCGGATTGTTTGCTGGACTGCTCTACACGCAAACCCAGTTCCCCAGCGCAATCTGGAATCTTGACAGTGAGGATGCCGCTGTTCTCAGTTTCGGCACTGACTCGTCACTGACCGTGACTCCAGGCTGGGACAACGTCACCGGTTACGGGGAACCTAATGGTCTGCCATTTATCCAGGGGGTTACCGGAAAAACCACCGGGGCGCCGTTGGTCAAGGCTAAATAGCACCCCTTTCCAACCGTTAATGAGGAAGGCGTGCCCAGGCGAGTGCCTGGCACGCCTCTTCTCTTTTTACAAACACCTCAGAGCTCAGGGCCGACGAAAAGAAGCGGAAGGTGACTCGATTCCCTTATTTCTGCGTCTTCATGAACTCACGTACCAGCGTCGCAATCTCGTCTGCTTTGGTATCCATCGCGAAGTGCCCTGCGTCGAGGACGTGGACCTGCGCATTCGGTACATCCTTCCGGTAGCGTTCTGGCTCGCCGGGATCGAACGAGAGATCGTGCTTGCCCCAGATGACCAATAGCTTCGGCAGCGTCTTCTGCATCCATGCCTGCCACTTGGGATAAGCATCGACGTTCGTACGGTAGTCATAGAAGAGATCGCTTTGAATCTGCGCCTGTCCCGGCGAGTTCAGGAATGCATACTCATCGGTCCAGAGGTCCGGGTCGTAGAGCTCGACATTCGGATCGTCCCCAAGATGGCGCGTCTTCGTGGCTGCAAGCGACAGCAGGTTCTTGCGGAGTGCCTCGTCATATGCAGCCCGATCCGCCCAGAATGCCCGCCGTGTCGCCCAGTTGACCCCAAGGCCCTCGTTATGAGCGACAGCATCCTGGACGATGAGAGCCTGCACCCGCTCGGGGTGAACCAATGCTATGCGAAACCCGACCGGCCCACCGTAGTCCTGCATATAGAGCGTGTAGTGCGACAAGCCCTGCGCTTGCGTGAAGTCGTTCATAACCGAAGCGATGTGGTCGAAGGTGTAATCGAACTGCTTCGGGTCGGGCCAGTCGCTGTGGCCGAAGCCCGGATAATCGGGCGCAACCAGATGGTAGTTGTCTGCAAGTCTCGCCAGCAGCGGCTGAAACATCCGCGACGACGATGGAAGACCGTGCAGCAAAAGAATGGCGGGAGCATCTTTCGGCCCTGCTTCGCGGTAGAAAATGTTGAGGCCATCGACTTTCACTGTGCGATAAAAGATCTTCGATTCCATGGCTTTGTCCTTTGACTGGGCATCGATGTGCGAGGTGGTCGCGAGCACGACCGCGACGGTCGCCAGGATCCGAAGGACCGACTTCGTCGTATTCGAATATTCCCACAACGTGATCATTTGCCACCTCGTTCACGGTTCCAAGGAAGAACCGGCTTCGCAATGGCGGAGACCCCGGATACGAGCGCCTGCAGCAGTGTCTTCGCGTCGCGGTGGCGGGACAGGTTTGCACTTTGTCCGGCCCAGAGCGGGAGGAGCTCGGGCTTTGCGGCCTTCTCGGCAAGGATGGACAGGTTTCTCACGAGATAGCGCTGCAAGGGATAGGGAAGGATTTTGACTTCCGGGCGATTGAGCTCTTCGAGCAACTGATTATGTATTCCGCGGGCCAACCTTCCGGTAAAGCCCCGGGTCAATCCTGTCCTAGCACCGCCCCCGCTGAGAATCTCATTGCGATGAAGCGCGCTGGCGCCTGATTCTTCACAAGCCAGAAACGCCGTGCCGATTTGTACGCCCTCGGCGCCCAAAGCAAACGCTGCGACGATGCCGCGAGCATCGGCGATGCCTCCGGCGGCAATGACGGGGACCGAAACAGCGTCTGCAACTCGAGGAACGAGCGAGAAGGTTCCGGTAAGGGATTCTTCGGAGGAACGCAGGAAAGAACCGCGATGGCCACCTGCTTCAAAGCCTGACGCAGCGATGACGTCGACTCCCGCCTGTTCAAGAACGATGGCTTCGTCGGGTGTGGTTGCGGTTCCGATCGTGAGGACTCTCTGAGCACGGCATTCATCGAGAATCTCCTTCGGGGGAATTCCATAGATGAAGCTGAAGGCGGGCACCTTGGCATCGAGCAGAACCCGCACTTGGTCCTCGAACTTGTTCGACATATAAGGCGTATAGGCGGGCAGTGTGCCTCCCAGCGCCTGAATGTGTCCAACGAGAGGCGCCAGGCTTCGCGCGAATGCCTCGCTGCCGGACGTGAGGGCGGCCTCATCTTCGGTCGAGACCCACAAATTGATCGCGAACGGCTTGGAGGTCAATCCGCGGATCTGAGCAATCACGTCTTTGATCGCCGAAGGACTTAAGCCAACCGCTCCGAATGAGCCCAGGCCCCCAAAATTCGAGACGGCCGCTGTCAATCGCTGCGTCGATAGACCACCGAGAGGGCCTTGAATAATCGGATACTCGATTCCCAGGCTTGAAGAAACACGAGTCTTGTTCCACTGCGGCGCTGCACTAAGTGACTGCTGTTGCATAACTGCCCTCTGAAAGCAACAGGCACAGACCCGTTTGGCCTCTACCCGCTTTTGCTACTCTGCGACCTCGAAGATAACTTCAAGTTCCACCGGCACCCCGAGCGGAAGGCTGGCAACGCCAATCACAAGTCGAACGGGTATCTTCTCGCTGCCGAAGACATCCCGAAAAAAATCCGAGACGGCGTCCGCCACTTTCGGTTGATCGAAAAAGTCTCCATGAGTTGCCATGAAGATGCTGAATCGGACGACCCGCGCCACTTTATCGAGGGAACCCAGATGCTCTTTAGCCGCCGCCAGGGCGCTGAGAGCCGCCGTGTAAGCCGCATCTCGTCCCGCCTCGGCGTCGAGTTCTTTCCCCAGCCGGCCAAGATACTTCGGCTTGTGATCCACTACAGGGAGCATGCCGGTCAGGAAAAGCAGGTTGCCGGTCTGCGTTGCCTCGACGTAGTTGCCGAACGGCGTCGGAGGGGCCGGGAGCTGAATCCCGAGGTCCTGCAACCGCTGTTCTGCACCGCTAGGCTGCGAACCCTTGGCGCCTACCATTGGCCTACGTGCGCACCGCCGTCCACGTGCAGCACCTCCCCGGTTACGTTGCGCGCTTCCGCCAGATATACCACAGCGTCGGCGATTTCATTTGAGTCGGAGATCGTTCCCATGGGGTTAAGAGTTCTCAGGAAATCTTTCGGATTTTTCTCGTGCAGGGGCGTATCGACCACGCCGGGCGCGACTGCGTTAAAGCGGATATGATTTTTCGCGTATTCATTCGCGAGGCTGATGGTGATCGCGTTCAGTCCGCCCTTGGTGATCATCGGAACCGACGATGGGGCGCCGGCGATGGGGTTGTCGGCCAGGGCCGCTGTAATTGTGGTCACGCTGCCGCCGGCACCTTGCGACAGCATTTGCTTGACTGCCTGTTGGGTGATGAAGATGAACCCTTCGAGATTGGTGGAGACGAAGCTGCGAAAATCGTCGATGGTGTAGTCGGTGAAGGGCTTGGCTGCGTAGATACCGGCGTTGTTGACCAAATGATCGATCGAGCTGAACTTGCTGATCGCGGTCTGCGCGACCTCCTCAGCCGTCGCCGCGTGGCCGATGTTCCCGTCGACGAGGGCGAGTTTCGGTGACGTTGCAAAGCCGGCCTTAGAAACGCTGCGCGAGGTTGCCACGACGTTATAGCCACGATCCAGAAAGGCGTGGACAACGGCCGCTCCGATGCCTTGCGAGGCACCGGTTACGATGACTGTCTTTTTGCCTGCCATACTAGCTCCTGTTGTTTCTCGCAGAACCGCGGAGAATCCTGGCCACCTGTGTGTTCGAGTGCCGGTTGTGCCGGCACCCTCAAGGCAAGAAAATAACCTTGAGCAGGTTATCTTGTCGGGACGGCTCGAGCCCTTTGGAGATTGCAGAAACGCTGGGAATTCTCGGAGCAGCAAATCGCGTGCAACTGAGAAGGGTGCTTTTTCAACACCCATGGCTTTGGTCGTCCAGTAAAGCCGTTGAATAGCGGGCGCAATTGATGTCGGGATCGCGGCCGCCAGGACTGCAAAGTCTACTTATTCTTCCATACCGTGCAGGCAAAATCGTTCCTGCCCGTATGAATTCCCGACATGATCAGCGGATGCCCGTTCCTGTTTGGGCATATATGCATATTGTTTCCCTGGGTCGATCCACGCAGGTTCAAGAATGTATCGCCCAGGAGCACATCGGGACTGCTCGAGCAAAGCAGCCTGTTTTGGTCGGAGCGGAGGCCGCGCATGTACATGCCTGTGGGACAAACATGCATGTTGCCATTGCCAAGATTCCCCTGTGTCCCCGAATCGATGATTGAGTGGACGTCGCCTTCCTTACCCTCAGGAATCACGCGCAAACAGGTAAACCGATTGTCCCTCACATGGGCACCTTGCATGGCGAATGCAGGCGGACAGGCATGAAGCTGAATTCCACCCCAGGTCTCCTGGCGGCCGGGCGGTCCATCGACAAAGCTTGCCTGAGCGAAACAATGACTACTGAACAAAAAGCCGAAAGCTGCGAGGAAGACGGCTTGCAAGCGAAACTTCGCGATCATCTTCATTTTGGATTTGTCCTCTCATTAGGATTGTTCTGCGACCAGCTATCTCTCAAAGGCTTATAAGCGGGAAATCCTGTTTGAACTCCCAATGGCACCGAAGTATACGCCCTTCGATCGACTCAAGCGCACCTCCGCTTTTGACTCGGCGATAACCTCGACTCCCCGCCAATCTGCACTCCTGTGAGCATTTCTACCGATCCTGCGCGCCCGCTAGCAGGGCTACTTTGGCTGAACCGGCGGAGGCTGGATAAGCGGAAATTGCGAAGCCAGCTGCACATCGATCACCATTTGTATTCGCCGCTCTACCTGCTCGTAAAGCGCTGCCTTCTTCGCGGGCAGCACCTTGCTAAAAGAAGGCCAGTACTTCTGCCGCAGTGCCGCGACTTCCGTATCCAACTTCAGCGAGCGCGTGGCCCAATCGTCGGCCTGCGCATCGGTCATCGTATCGTAGCTCTGTGTGTAGTCCTTGATCAGCGCGTACTTCTCGTTGTTGATCTGGACCAGCTCGGCGGTGTACTGGTCGAATACCGGCCAGAAGTTTTTCGCCTCGGTCTCTGTCAAAGGCACATTGGTCGCAATGAGTTGCCTTTTTTGATAGCGGATATCTCTTCGCAGCATGTCGATATCCTGATCGGCATTGTCCTGGGAATTCTGACTCGCGCTGGCTTGCGAACTGCCGCCTTGCGAACCATTGCCTTGGGAACTCCCGCCTTGGGAACTCCCGCCTTGCGAACTACCGTTTTGCGAACTACCGTTTTGTGCAACCGCCGCACCATGGCCTAGCAGGACCGCTATGCTCAGTGCAAACACTGCAAGTAAATGATTCTTCATTTCGCAGCTCCTTGCCTATTTCTGACCAATGGCCTACTTGACCCAAGCGTGCATCCGTGGAATCCACGGGCGCACGTTCCTGCAATACTCTTCATAGCCCGCGCCGAACTTCTTCCGCAGCGTCGGCTGCTCATACAGGAGCACAAACAGAGCCACGCCTAGCGCCCCCGCGCAAGCCCAGATGATTGCGACCAGATTTGCCCGTCCAAAGATCACCCACAATCCTGCCCAGCCCGTGAAGAACCCAAGATACATGGGGTTCCGCACATACCGATAGAGTCCCACCACCACCAGCCTCTGCGGAGGAGCTACCGGCGCCGGCGTTCCGTGTCCCGTCCTTCCAAAGTCCCAGATACAACGCAGTGCCACCGCGAAACCCAACACCGACGGCACGGCGGCGATCCACCGCCAACGCGCCGAACCCGCCGTATCCACCTCAAAACCCAGCCAAGCAGGCAGCAGCCAGAACCACAGCGCCAGAAACGCCGCGCCCACCACCAGCGAGGCAATGGTCGTGCCCCAGGGCACTCCGTCGTTTGGATCGCTCAGAATACCGGTCTGCCCGCTTGGCACAAGCACCTCCGCATAAGCCGCTCACTGACACGGAGTATGCGCCCCTCTCGAATCGAGCGCAATCGCGACTCGCCGAGTGCCGAGTACCGATACCGCGCTGCTGCACGAATCCACGCCCTCAGGCGTAATCTCGATTGCATGCCGCTCGGCCCGAGCCTAATTCTCGACCGAAAGCGCGAATAAACGCCCGGTCCGCAGGACCGTGCCTTGCGCAGCGTCCAACCATAATTCGAGAAGACAGATACACGGTGACGCAAGAAAAGTCGCGCTGAATCAATAAAAATTAGCTCCTATCTGTCCCGCAACAACCTTTCTCCGATCAGGGTCTCCTCTGTTGAATGCGGTCGCAGTACGACACAAGGCGCCGCAAGAAAAATCGATAGGAGTATACCCATGGATCTCAAAAAATTTGCCCGGATCGCAGCCCTCAACCTCACCCCAACCGCCATGCTCGCCCAGACCGCCCCGACCGCCACGACGACACCCGGCAAGAATAACTACGACATCAATCAGCGCAAAATCGATCAGCAGGACCGGATCGCCAACGGCGTGAAGAGCGGACAGCTCACTGCTGGCGAGACCGCCCGCCTTGAGCACCAGGAAGCGGGCATCAACAAGGAAGAACGCGGTATGCGCGCCCAGGACAACGGACATCTCACAAAACAGGACCGCAACACGATTCACAGCCAGCAGAACCAGGAGTCACGTCGCATCTATCGCGACAAGCACAACTCCAGGGTTCGCTAAGTAAGCCACGCGATGGCCGTCTTTGGTAAGACAACGAGGACGGCCAAGCGTCTGTGACTGCTGAAGCGACACCCCTTCAGCCCTTGACTTTGCCATCCACTATCAGTGCCCAACCGCGCCTGGCGTCTTCAAATACTTTGCTATCGCCTGCTCCCATTCCGGACCCATCTTTGGATCGGTCAGGGCCATCTCGGCGATGTCGGGGTTGACCGATGCCGACAGCGCCGTCCGCTCGTACCTCACGCGAACGCTGGTCGTTGCTGCGTCTACTGGAGTCAGTTGCACATCGATCCGCGTCGTCAGCTTGCTGTCGATCACATAGACATACGCGGCGTGTCCCGCCTGTGGGTCGAAGGCCGTATTCACCCAGGTCGCTGAATGGTGCCCGTGATGCACGCGAAACACCGCTCCCTCAACATCCTTGGCCGGCATGGGATAAATGAACTGCGGGTTCCAGTGCGGTCCCGCCCAGGGACGTTCACCCTCCGGCCCGAATAGCGGAAACGCCACCGCCAGCGGAGCGTGCACCGTAAACGTGAACTCGCTTTTCGCCCGCGCTAGCGGACCCTGCGGCCCGCCAAACCGGCGATGCAGCACCGCTCCAATTATCGCCAGAGCCACCACGAAAGCCAGGACAAACCAAAGCCGTCTCATTCTCCATCTCCATTCTCTTCTCGCAGCCGATGGCTGGCCGTGGCGTCCAGATCGAGGCCGTAGATCTTTTTCATCGCCGTCACCTGCGCCAGCGTCTCCGGCCCGAAGGCGCACTTGCCGTCTAAAGCATGAAGGACAATCCCCTCCAGCAGATCTCCCAGAGTCAGATCGCAATATTCTGCTAGTGCCTTCAAAACCTTCAACAGACGCTTTTCGATCCGCACCCCTGTCTGCACCCGCTCCACTACAAACCGATCTAATATCTCCTCACGCATATGTACAAATGTAAATTGGTACATACTTTAGTACAAGGGCTTCCCATGCTGATCTGTCAAGTGTCAGAGATTGCGGGCAGTTCGTAACTGCCTCATTTCATGAAGAAAAACCCGGAAGAACGTTGACGTAGGATTACCCAACCCCCTGCGTTAAAATAGGTTAGTTAGAGTTAAGAAAACCCCTCGAAAACCGTAACCACTTCCGAATGAATCAGTTCCACATCGTCACTTTAGGATGAATCAGTTTTCGATCCATCCTTTAGAATCAATCAGTTTCGAGATGAGAGGGGTGGGGGGTCTAGGAAGACCGCAGCCCTGACCGGACGATCATCGCAGCCACATATGCCGCGCCGAAGCCATTATCGATGTTCACTACAGAAACATTCGGCGAACACGAGTTGAGCATGCCCAGCAGCGCCGCGATCCCGCCAAAGGACGCTCCATAACCCACGCTGGTGGGCACCGCAATCACCGGAGCCGCAACCAATCCCCCGACCACACTAGGCAGCGCACCCTCCATGCCCGCGCAGACCACCACCGCCCGCGCCCGTGACAACGCCTCGCCCTGCGAGAGAATGCGATGCAGCCCGGCGACTCCGACATCCACAATCCGCTCTACCTTGAGGCCGAGATACTCGGCTGTGACCGCCGCCTCCT